>TARA_R110002049_G_scaffold309268_1_pt1 | contig 175418 bp, 129 predicted proteins | sample TARA_R110002049 | Tara Oceans TARA_R110002049 (sample SAMEA4396941) | marine metagenome | biome: Polar Biome; feature: [SRF] surface water layer (ENVO:00010504); material: water (ENVO:00002006), including particulate matter (ENVO:01000060) such as... | depth 5 m | reverse complement strand
CAATCCAGCCATCACAGATAACGCGACGAGTCATTCGACGGCGGCTAATGAGCTGCCATCTGCAGAGCTGAATCGATTGTGCCGAAGAGGCCATTGGTTCTCTTCGGGTACATTTGTCGCCGCTTTCTACTGCTTCTTCTTTTTACCGGCGGCCTTTCCCTTTTTGCCTTTCACTCGTCCTTTGTTTTGCCAAGCATCAACGGCTTGCTGCATGGTCATCCCGACGAACTTCTTTTGTCGCAGCAAGGCCCGCTCTTCGGTTTCTTTGCCTTGATCACCTTGTGACTGCATCCACTGGTCGAGTTGTTCTTTCAGTCTCGCTTGGACTTTTGCCAGTTTCGGGTCGCCGGCCAAATTGTTCATCTCTAGCGGATCGGTTTCGCAATCGTACAGCTCAAACTCCGGCCGATATAGATACTTGTCGACTAATTCCCTTGCGGTTTCGTCTCCCGATTCTGCTTTGTCAACCATCGACCGGAAGTATCCGGCCTGGGTACAAGCGTTCTGGAATTTGACTTCATGATTGAGATTCCAGATCAATCGATAGCGCCACCCGCGAACACTGCGGATGCCATACACGTCGCTGCCGTTGATGATGCCGCGCGTGGTCATTTCGCCGAAGGTATACGCTTTATGCTTGTCGGCTTTGCCCGTTAACACGTCGACGAAACTTTGACCGTCGAGCGATGAATCTGGCACGCCGCCGGCAGCCTCAACAAAAGTTGGCGTCACGTCGGTGTACTCGACGAGCGCGTCGGTCGTTGAACCGGCGGCGACTTGACCCGGCCAGCGCACGATCATTGCCGACTGCAGCCCGTTGCCGTAGCAAGTCCATTTGGCAAACGGAAACGAGTTGCCCTGTTCAGAGACAACCATGACGAGCGTGTTGTCGCGGGCCTGCATCTTGTCAATCAATGCAAGGATTTGGCCGACCTGATCATCGTAGTACGTGATCTCGGCGAGGTAATGACTAAAGTCTTCTCGCATTTGCGGCGTGTCGACAATGTAGGGTGGTAATTTCACGTCGACCGGAGGGTAACGCGACGCATCGCCCTTATTCCACGGCGAGTGGGGTTCGTTGGAACATGCAAAGAGACAAAACGGAGTCTGCGAATCGATGGACTGCTGCATGAACGTTTCGATCGCGTCCATGTCGGGGTTATTGTTCTTACCGGAGTATTCAAACGGGAACACATCACCGGGGCCAATGTGCGTCTTGCCCGAAAGCGCAACGCGATAGCCAAGCGGTTTTAAGTAATGCACGATACTCTTCGTGCCGTCCTTGGCGAACGTGTGATTGGGATAGGCGCCGGATTTGACCGGGTACAAGCCGGTGTAAATGTTGTGCCGTGTCGGCGAGCACATCGGTGCCGACTGATGGCACTGCGAAAATTGCATGCCCTCGGTCGCCAAGCGGTCGATATTCGGGGTGTAAGCTTGACCACCGTAGCAACCGATGTCACGAAACGTGCAGTCGTCGGCGATGATGAACACGAGGTTGGGAGGAGCTGCGGCGCGGACGGTTTCGCAAACGGTAAAAGCGGTCAACAGAAGAGCTGCGAGCGAGGGCAGCAGGCGTGTAGTGGCCATTCGCAAAATTCCTGGTCGTCGCGGGACGAATGTGGGGCTGGGAGGGAAAGCTAACGATCATCCGGCTTCTTACCGAATCACGGCATCTTACCGAATTACAGAGCTTGCATGTTGGTGGAATACGGATCGGTTCGCACCATCGGTCCTCGCCCCGCCGGAACGCGAAACCCTGGCGAGAGCCGCAGACATGGCGGCCGGAGGCCCCCAGTTTCCACTGGCGGAAATGATGCCGCCGCGGCAGTCGCAGCTGCCTTGCTATGCGTACTTGTCGGTCCACTCAGCAAGGCGGGCGATGAGCTGGTCGTCGGAAGCGACGGAGCCGGATTCTTGCTTGGAGCGGAAGTCGGTAACAAGTTCGTCGATCTGGTCTTCGATTTCTCGATTCGCTTCTTCGCTCATGCGGTCAAAGAACATCACGCCATTGAGATGGTCGTTTTCGTGCTGCAAAACCCGCGCGAGAAAATCGTCGACGTTTCGTTCGATTGGATTTCCGGACAAATCGAATGCGCTGAGCCGGATCGACTTTGGCCGCTTCACCTCGCCGTTGACACCTGGCAAACTGAGACACCCTTCGCGCATCGTCTCGGTGCCCTTGGGCAATTGCAGCTCGGGATTGATCAGCACCATCTCTTCGCCATCGCCACGAGCGCCACTGGGATTGACGACGAACATACGTATCGGCAAATCGACTTGGTTGGCGGCAAGGCCGACGCCTTCGTGTTGATACATCAAATCAAGCATCTGTGCCGCGAAATCGCGGAGTTGCTTGTCGACTCGACGAATGGGCTTGCTCTTGAACCGCAGCGTTGGATGCGGATACGGAATGATGCTGAGGTCCATAGGAACGATGTGATTTGTGTTGGGCCGGTCGACGTCTTTGGCTAACCAAAATGACGGATTCATGTGTTTTTGGGCAGGGGCCATCTCTGGACAAGGAACGCTGGACGCGCCACGATTGCCGCATGTTGAACCAAAAAACAGCCGAAGCGTTCGATCGTTACTGCGATCGCCCCGACACTTATCGTATCCGCAATCGACGCCTCGCAGGTGCAAACATCCTGGACGCGGGTGTTGAAACGACGGGGTCGATCGCGGCCGGAATTGCACTGGCCCGGCTCTGCATGGGCGAGCTGGCCAAGATCGAAATCGTGCCGGACGGATCGCGGGAGATGCCGGTTGATAACGCCATCTTTGTCCGAACCGACGACCCGCTGATGTCCTGTCTGGGTAGCCAATATGCGGGATGGCCCGTGCAGACGGAAGACTTTTTTGCGATGGGCAGCGGTCCGATGCGATTGCTGAGAGGCCGCGAACCGATGCTAGAAACGCTAAAGCTTCGTGAGCAGTCCGAAACGGCAGTCGGGGTACTCGAGTCGGATAAGTTGCCTAGCGAATCGGCGATCGAGGCGATTGCGAAGGACTGCGGCGTCGCGGCCGAAGGCATCCGGCTAGCGGTTGCACCGAGCACATCGATTGCCGGGACGGTTCAAGTCGTCGCGCGCAGCATCGAGACGTCATTGCACAAAATGCATGAGCTGAAGTTCGACGTGGGAACGGTCATCAGCGGAAGCGGTGTCGCCCCGCTGCCGCCGCCCGCCAAACCGGGCGACACGGTCGGAGGGATCGGACGCACCAACGATGCAATCTTGTATGGCGGCCGCGTGACGCTGTGGGTCGATTGTGAAGATGACGCGATCGGCGAAATCATTGAACAGGTTCCCAGCGGGTCATCGAGCGATCACGGACAACCGTTCGCAAAAACGTTTAAACAGTACGACTACGATTTTTACAAAGTTGACCCAATGCTGTTCAGCCCCGCGGTGATTACCGTTCACAACTTACGAAGCGGACGCACGCACCGGAGCGGAAGCATGGAATTCGACGTCCTGCGTCAATCGTTCTTGTCATGAGCGGTCTAAGGTTCCTGGTTCTCGGCGGTGGAGATGGCTGGCACTGGAATCAGTTGCTCGACGCGGCAAAATCGAACGACTGCGAACTTGCCGTGGCCGAGTACGAGTCGTTGAGGTCGAGTATCGACGACCGGGGCAATTGTGAAATTTATTGCAATGCGGGGCGTGCCGAGGATTTTGATGCGATCCTGACGCGCACCATGCCGGCGGGATCCTTGGAGCAAATCACGTTTCGGTTGGCGACCCTGCATCACTTGACCAAGCAGATGCCGATCGTCAACTCGCCGCGCGGGCTGGAAGTCGCGATCGATAAATTCGCGACCGTCGAACAGGTCAGACGCTTGGGTTATCCGGTGCCGCCGACCATCGTCGTACAGTCACGAAGTGAAGCAATGCGTGCGTTTGACGAACTTGGTGGCGACTGTATCGTCAAACCCATCTTTGGCGGCGAAGGACGCGGGGTCAGCCGCATTCGAGATCGGGAACTCGCTTGGTACGCTTTTTCGACGTTGGAGCAATTGAACCGAGTGCTGTATGTGCAGCAATTCATCGGACCAGGCGGATCGGATACGCGAATGCTGGTGATCGGCGACGAAGTGATCGGAGTGCGGCGAGAGAACGCAAACGGTTTTCGCACGAACCATTCCGACGGAGCGCGGCCCACCGCGGTACAGCTTACCGAGGAGCAAATAACGATGGCGCGACGCATCACAACGTCCATCGGATTGCTGTTCGCGTCGGTGGACGTGATCGATTCTGACGACGGAACAGGACGAGTGCTTGAAGTCAATGCGGTCCCTGGATGGCGGAGTGCACAGTCGGTCGTGCAAGACTCGATTGCCGACAAGGTCATTGGAACACTGATCGATCAAGCCACCGACTGGGCTGGGCGATCGACGAACGAGACTGATTTGCCACTGACCGGAGACTTGTCATGACAAACGTGCCGCCCGACGGAAATGTCGCCGCCAGATTGCGAATCGTGACGGCGATTGCGCCCGGAGCGATTGCGATCGCGGAGCCCGACGGGCCGCCGCAACCCGACGGCGGTCGGAGCTATGCGCTGACCACGTTCGGAAGCTTGGACAGTCGCAGCGAGTCGATCGCGCGTGGGTTGATTGATTGGGGTGTGAAACCGGGAATGCGGATCGCGATGCTGGTGCCCTTTGGCGCGCCGTTTATCGAGATCGTGTTCTCGCTGTTAAAAGCCGGCGTCGTCGCCATCTTGATTGACCCGGGCATGGGCCGAAAGCATCTGATCCGATGCCTGGAAGCATCACGACCGGACGGATTCATGGGCATTCCGCGTGCGCAGGCGATCCGGACGGTCCTAAGAGGCCGTTTCCCCGACGCGACCTGGAACGTTACGGTTGGCCGACGCTGGTTCTGGGGCGGCAAGACGCTTGAACAAATCGCCAGTCGCGGCCAGAGCCTTGATTCCTCGATCCTGCCGACCGTTACGCGCGACGATCCGGCAGCGATCATCTTTACAACCGGCAGCACAGGACCGCCCAAGGGTGTGCTGTACACGCATGGAACCTTTCACGCACAGATCGATCGTATCCGTGAGCGGTATGACATCCATCGCGGCTCGCGCGACTTGGCTTGTTTTCCGTTGTTCGGATTGTTTGATGCTGTCATGGGCGTGACGACCGTGATTCCCGACATGGATCCGACGCGCCCCGCCGAGGTCAATCCCGAGCGATTGATTGAGGCAGCGGCACAGTGGGAAGTCGACCAAGCGTTCGGATCACCGGCACTTTGGAACACCGTGACCGGCTGGTGCGAAAAACATCGGCCGGGCGAGCGACCGTTTCCGACGCTGAAACGAGTCTTGTCGGCGGGTGCGCCGGTGCCGGCATTGACGCTGGAAAAATTGCGAGGCTTGGTCGATCCGGACGCGAACATCGTCACGCCCTACGGCGCGACTGAGGCCTTGCCAATCGCGTCGATCGAATCGCGCGAAGTCATCGCAGAGACAGGACCCGCGGCGGGGAAGGGCAAAGGCGTTTGTGTGGGCTCTCGTTTCGAAGGGGTCCGGTGGCGCGTGATCGAGATCGACGATGGCCCGATCGACGACATTTCACAGACGACCGAGTTGCCGAAAGGCAAAATCGGCGAACTGATGGTTTCTGGACCGATGGTGACGACTCAGTACGTTGTCCGAGATGACCAAAACGCGATGCACAAGGTGCACGACGGCGAGCGGATTTGGCACCGAATGGGCGACGTCGGATACCTGGACGAACGAGATCGTTTTTGGTTTTGCGGCCGCAAAGCGCATCGAGTCACGCAGGGCAAGCGAACATGGTTTACCGTTCCTTGCGAAGCGGTCTTCAATAATCATCCGGCGGTTTATCGATCGGCCCTTGTGCCCAAAGGCCCCAAGGGTCAGCAGACGCCCGTGATGATGATCGAACCGTACAACGAGCAAAGGCCGGCGACGGAGTCAGAGCGAAACGGTCTGGTGCAGGAACTTGCCGATTTGGCAAGGCGAAACCCGCTGACCATGCGAATCGAAGAAATCATCGTCCGAGAACAGCCGCTGCCGGTCGACATCCGACACAACAGCAAGATCTTTCGCGAACAGCTGGCCGCGGAACTCGAGGGCCGACGGCAGTGAATCCAGCAGCGACCGCCAGGGACAGCCGCCAGGGACCGCCGTTTGGCTTCGAACTGCACAGGTAGTCCAACTGCCTAGCTGAGCGATACTGCCACAGCCCAGCCGCGTTAGGCGGCGGGGCTCGGTGCATCACGATGGCTATGCCGTGGGATGCTTGTACTCACCGGGGATCGGTACGGGAGCGGCGTGACCTTCGGTTGACGTGTAGGACTTGGGCCGCAAGTCCTGATTACCGTTAGCGACTTCGTCGTACGTCAGGGTGCCGCCGGTGTAACAGACCTCGCGTCCCAGGATGGCCATCATCGTGCTCTTGCACATGTAGTCACCGTTGTTGATCCGAGCTCGTTCGCCGCGGAGAGCCTTAAAGAACTCGTTCTGTTCGGCTTGGTGCATCTGCACCTCATCGCCCTTGAATTTCCAAGGCGTGGAACCTTCGATTTCGTGAGCACACAACTTGGCTGATCCCGCACTGCCGAACACGAAGTCTTCGACTTGGCGAAAACAACCGGCGATTTGCCGCGTATTGGCGTAGGTTCTGGTCCCATCGGCCCATTCGTAGATGACCGCGAAGTGATCGTAGATATTGCCTTGAGTCAGGTCGCTGCGGTTTTGCCGTCCGCCGAGACCGTAGGCTCGAACCGGGGGTTCGTCGCCGCGCAGCCACATCGCTTTGTCCAGACTGTGAATGAACTGTTCGACGTAGTGGTCACCCGACAACCAGTTGTAATAGTACCAGTTGCGGCACTCGTACTGCATTTGCGTGTCACCTTCCCGGCGAGGACGGATCCAGACCGGACTGGTCAAGTAATCCGCTTGCGTCGAAACGATGTTACCAATTTGGCCATCTTGGATGCGGCTAATCGTTTCCTTCATGCCTTTGTCGTATCGCCAGCACAATCCGCTGACCACGTTCAGACCTTTCTCGTCGGCTTTCTTGCACGCCGCTTCCACGCGCCGCACCCCGACTGCGTCGACGGCGACTGGTTTTTCACAGAAGATTTCTTTGCCGCCGTCAACGGCCGCTTCGATATGATCGGGGCGGTAATGGGGCGGTGACGCCAGCAGCACAACATCGACATCCGATGCAACCATCTGTTTGTATGCGTCGAACCCCTCGTAACAAGTATCGTCGGTGACTTTGAATTGTGCGGGGTAACGCTTTTCGAGCGAAGTTCGGCAGCTATCCATCGCTTCGCCAAACAAGTCAGCCAGAGCGACGATTTGAACATTGGGATCGGCCTTCATCGCGTTGACCGCTGCACCGGTCCCACGTCCACCACATCCGATCAAACCAACGCGAATCGGTGAATCGGATGCGGCATGAACCATCGGCATTCCCGCCGCAACGACACCGGTCGCAACCGTAGCACTTTGCAAGAACTTTCGCCTTGAGTGCTGCATCCCCGCTTGAGACTGCAGCACCGCGCGTCGGGCGGTGGTGGCGGAAGCTTGTTTCGTCGACGCGGCTACGTTATCGCTCAAGCTTGGCTTGGTCTGGTTGGTCTGGTTCACGTTCTTTTCGGTCACAGCGGTTGTCCGGGTTTTGGAAGGAAAGTCTTTTTGGAAGGAAAGTCATGGTAGGGGTCGCAAGAAGCGAGTCCGTCAAAAGCTTTTTCAGCATACAACTCGGCGACTTGGGAAAACCGTTTAGCGATCGGTCACCGGCAGCCGTCTCGTGCTGCTGGGCCTGGCCGGTCGCTGAACGTTCCTTCGGCACCACGTCAAATTAAACCAATCGAATTCGAACGCATCTGATTCGAACAGGTGGAAACTAAAATTGCTTTCGACCAACGGATTGCCTTGAAGTCAGTGCGGCATCACACCAAACGTTGACACCAAGGTTCCGCGACATCGGTCAAGCGGCTCGATCAAAGTGGAGTTCCCATTGTAACGCAAAAATACCGTGACCGCCGAACCTTTGCGCCAGCGCCATATCGGCGCAGGTCTAGCTTTTCCAACAGGCGTGACCTGGGTTTTCAAGCGGGCGTGGCCTGGGTTTTCCGACGGGCGTGGCCTGGGTGAGTGAGACGCTCATTCGGGGGCTTCACCGCTGACGGTCTGGGATGATGCCCATTCGACTCGGGTGTTGCCTATGCGAATAGCCAAAGGGCTAAGTCGCGTCATCCTGAGGATTGATTTCGGGTCTTAGTTGCCCGGCAAAACCCAGGCACAGACCATCGTGATGGCCAAAGCGGCAAGGCCCATCACCGTTGTCAAAACCGACATCGTCTTTAGCCCTTCGGCTTCCGTCATGCCGCTCATTTTGGTGATGATCCAAAACCCGCTGTCGGTCATCCACGAGACGGGTTTACTGCCGGCGCCGATGGCGACCGCCAGATAGACCGGATGAAACGCAAGCGAGTCGAGTTGCGCGAACCCCTGTAACACTCCGGCCGCGGTGATCATCGCAACCGTGGCGGACCCTTGCAGCGTGCGAATCGATGCGGTCACGGCAAAGGCGACCGGCAACAACATCAATCCGGGGACTCCGCTGGCCAGATCGGCAACCGCCTCGGCGATCCCGGCCTGTCGCAACATCGAACCGAATGCGCCGCCGGCACACGTGATCAAAATAATGCCGCCGGCTGCGGCCAACGAACGGCTAACGACCGTGCTCCGCCGCGTCGCCGGACAGTACCGAACCAGAGTCAACGCGAATACGGTTCCCACCGCGATCGCAATATTCTTGTCACCCAAGATGCTTGCGAACCGAGTCCAAGCCGATTCGAAAACAGTTCCCGAGTCGACCAGATAGGCCGCAATGGAACCGAGAGAGATCAACACAACGGGAATCAGGATCGGTAACAGCGATTCGGTCAAACTGGGGTTCGCCGCATCACTGGAACGGCCGGCATTACTGGAAAGGCCGGAATTCGATTCGTCGGCGTCCAGCTGAAATGCTTTGACGCCGTCGTCACGCCCCTCGCTTGGCGCGCTGCCATGATCGATTTCGCCGTCGCGCAGCGGCACGGTGACGAAACGATTGATCACCCGAGCGGCCAGCAACGAACAGAAACTGCTGCACGCACCGATGAATAATCCCGCCATCAGCATGGTTCCGATGTTGACGCCCAGCGCTTCGGCGACGAATAGCGGTCCGGGTGTTGGCGGAACCAATGAGTGAGCGATTGCGCCACCGGCGACGATCGCCAAGATGTACAAGACGTAATCTTTGCCCAGCTTTTCGCGCAGCGAACGGGCCAGCGGCACCATCAGGTAAAAGACCGTATCAAAGAACACCGGGATCGCGATCACGAAAGAACTGGCCGCCATCGCTTCGGCCGCGAACCGGGTGCCGGTGATTTTTAGCATGCGGTCGACAATGGTCGACGCGGCCCGTGATTCCAGCAAACACTGCCCAATGACACTCGCCAAAGCAATCAGGATACCTATCTTGCCAGCCATCTCGCCAAAAGCGGCGGTGAGACGACTTGCCGCACCAGAGTCTGCGAACTTGTCAACGTATTGATGCGCGGCCTCGCCGGACAGCTTTAACTTTGCGGCTTCCTGCTGAGCGTGGCGACGCAGTTCGGTGTCGCCTGCGAGCGATGCAACCAGCATTCCCGCCAGCAATAGCGTCAGAAACGCATGGAGCCGAAAGATAAGGATCGATCCCAATACGATCGCGAAGGACAGGCAGACGATCCACCAGATACCCATGTTGATTCCTACCGTATCCTGCGGTTATTTGCCCCGAGTCAGCTGTCCGACATTTAGCCGTCCTAGTCGCTCCGCTTGGCGATCCTTACATTAACGCAATCAGAACGTTAGCGGAAACGGAGCCCCGCGGGGGAATCTTCGTCCGCATCGATCGTCCCACCGGCCAATCCGCAGATCACCAGCGTGTCAGATTCAAACATCGAGTCTTCGTTTTTCCTTCGTCACGAGTTCGCGATCCGTCGAATCCACTCGTTACTGGGAATCATCCCACTCGGGCTGTACATGGTCGTTCACTTGACGACCAACGCCAGCCTGATCAACGGAACAGAGACGTTCCAGCGGGCGGTCTTTCTGATCCACAGTCCCGGCAAGTTACTGCCGCTGATCGAATGGGGATTCATCTTTTTGCCGCTGATTTTTCACGCCGGGGTGGGCGTATGGATCGCCAAGACGGGCCGGACCAACAGCAGCCAATATCGATACAGCAGTAATCGCCGATACACGTGGCAGCGGTGGACCGGATTCATTGCCCTGGTCTATTTGTTCACTCACGTGTTGCATTTGCACGGCTGGTGGCACGCAGAGATTTGGCTCGAGACGATCCGCCCGCTCAAGCTTGGCGTGTTTCGCCCTTACAACGCCGCCAGTTCGTTGGTGTCGGCGATGAACGGCGCCGCCGGATTTTTCTGGGCACCGTTTTATCTGATCGGTGTATTGAGTTGCGTTTATCACCTGGCCAACGGTTTATGGACTGCGGGCATCACATGGGGCTTATGGATTTCGCCGGCGGCTCAAGCCCGAGCCACAAAGGTTTGCACGGCGATCGGCGTGTTGCTGGCGATCATCTCGGTGACCGCATGGTGGGCAGCCGTCGCACCGGGACCAAGCGATGTGCCCAGGATGCGAGCCGCCGAAGACCGCATGTACGCGATCGGCGTCGAAGCAGGATTGGTTGAAGACTTGCCAGAGAAACGCAGTGAACCGCTGACAAACGAACTTAGCAGCGAAGAGAACAGCGACGCGCCATCACCGTAAAGGCAGAATCAACGTGCCCGGCTAAGTCGTCGTGACGGTCAAGTCACGGCGCTGTGGCAAAACATTTTTTAAAACACAACAGCAACAATAGTTTGGTTGGCATCATGTCAGAGAAACGTGTCGTCGTCATCGGCGGCGGCTTAGCAGGTCTTGCGTCGACAATGAAATTGGCCGAATTGGGCGTCAAGGTTGACCTGATCAGCCTGACCCCGGTCAAACGTTCCCACAGTGTTTGTGCCCAAGGCGGCATCAACAGCTGTAATGACCAAACCCGACAGCTCGGTGATGACGAGTGGAAACACTTCGACGATACGGTCTACGGTGGCGACTTTTTGAACCATCAACCGCCCGTCAAGGAAATGGCATTCTGGGCGCCCAAGGTCATCGACTTGATGGACCGACTGGGCGTTCCCTTTAACCGAACCGTCGAAGGGTTCATTGACCGGCGGCGATTCGGTGGCACGTTGTACAAGCGGACCGCGTTTGCCGGGGCGACCACCGGACAGCAATTGCTATATGCACTGGACGAACAAGTCCGGCGCTGCGAGGCAGAAGGTTCGGTACGTAAATTCGAGTTCTGGGATTTCCTGGCGCCGATGAAAGACGACGAGGGCCGTTGCTGTGGCGTCGTCGCACAGGACATGGTTTCGATGGAAATCCGATCGTTCCCTGCCGATGCCGTGGTCGTTGCCACGGGTGGCTGTGGATTGGTGTACGGCCGCAGCACGATGAGTGTGTTCTGCACCGGAAGCGCGGCAAGTCGGTGTTTTCAAGCTGGCGCGAAATACGCCAACGGCGAGTTCATTCAAGTTCACCCGACGGCGATTCCCGGCAGCGACAAGCTGCGTTTGATGAGCGAATCGGCTCGCGGCGAAGGCGGCCGCGTCTGGGTGCCACGCAAGCCACAGGACCCACGTCCGCCACGGTCGATCCCCGACAACGAGCGGTATTATTTCCTCGAAGAACGCTATCCCGAGTACGGCAACCTGGTTCCGCGCGACATCGCGACTCGCGAGATCTTTGACATCTGCGTCAATGATGGGCTGAGCATCGAATCCGATCGCATGGCCGTCTATCTCGACCTGACCCACATCCCCAAAGCGGAACTGGATCGAAAACTGGGCGGGATTCTGGAAATCTATGAGAAATTCCAAGGCGTGGATCCACGTATCGAACCAATGCGAATCTTCCCCGCGGTTCACTACAGCATGGGCGGATTGTGGGCCGACTATGTGCGCAGTGACGATGGAGGACTGCAAGCCGGTGCGCCACGTAATCACATGACGCATATCGAAGGCCTGTATGCGATTGGTGAATGCGATTACCACTATCACGGCGCCAATCGACTGGGTGCCAACTCATTGCTTTCGTGCATCTTCACCGGCTTGTTCACCGGACCATCGATTGTCAATTACATGTCGTCGCTGTCCCGCGGACACGCCGAATTGCCGCAATCGATCCAAGACGGTGCCGTCGCGGCCGAGCAGTCTCGACACGATGCGTTGCTGAAAGGCAGTGACCAGAATGACGAGAATCCTTACTTGGTCCACCAGGAACTTGGCGACATCATGACCCGCGTCGCCACCGTCGTCCGGCGAAACGATCAATTGACCGATGCCATCACCAAGGTGAATGATCTGCACGAGCGGGCAATGCGAGTCAGCTTGTCCGATACGGGAAGCTGGACAAACCAAAATGTGATCTTTGCGAAATCCGTCCAAGACATGTTCCCGCTGGCGAAAACCATTTTGAAGGGAGCTTTGCAGCGTGACGAATGCCGCGGCGCCCACTTCAAGCCGGATTTCCAAAAACCAGCGTTAACGGCGGATGACCCTGCCGAACGACGTCGACAAGCCGAACAATGGTGCGACGAGTTTGAAAAGAACAACGAAAAATACCTGAAGTCGACGGTTGCGACGTGGAACCATCAAACGTCGTCGCCCGATATCGAATACGAATCCGTCGATACGTCGTTGATTCCACCGCGGCCAAGACTGTACGGACTGGTTGGTGGTGACATCATCGAAGAAGTATGGAACGAACGGGCAGCTGCAAAGCAACAAGCTGCGGGGAACCAACCGTCTGCCCAACCCGTCTCGTAACACGACTACCCATTAGCGTCTGTTAGCGAGCGTGCCGGTGCTCAGCCGCCAAGCCACGCGTGAATCGACGTAACAATAGTAATTGAGATCTGATCATGATTGCCGCTGAGTCCGACCTGACATCACGCCCCGAAACGATCAACGTGCGGGTACGCCGCCAAGACGGTCCACAACAGGAACCGTACTGGGAACTGCATAAGATCAAGTATGAACCCGAACTCAATGTCATCAGCATCCTGCAAAGGATCGCTGCACAAGCCACCAATAGCGATGGCCGCCGGGTCAATCCGGTCGCGTGGGATTGTGGGTGCCTGGAAGAGGTCTGCGGTTCATGCACGATGCAGATCAACGGTCGTGTCCGTCAAAGCTGCAGCGCCTTGGTCGACCGACTGCTGGCGGAAAACCCAGACGAGATCGTGCTGGAACCGATGAGCAAGTTTCCGGTCGTCCGCGACTTGGTCGTCGATCGCTCGCGGTTGTTCCACGCGCTCGAGCGAGTCAAAGCCTGGGTGCCGGTCGACAGCTATTACAACATGGGCCCCGGCGAACGCCAGCTTCGCGAGACACAGGAACAGAATTACCCGCTGAGCCAGTGCATGAGTTGTGGATGTTGTATGGAGGCGTGCCCGCAGTACACCAAGATCGAACTGCAGCAAAAGCCCGACGAATCCGACGAAGCGTTCGAGCAGCGAAAAGAACAGGCCTATGACGAAGCGTTCGTGGGGCCTCATGCGATTTCCCAGGCCATGCTATTCAACAACCACCCGACAGGGAAGGTATTGAAGTCCGAGCGGATGGACGCTTTGACCAGCCCTGGCGGCATCCAGGCCTGCGGAAACGCCCAAAATTGCGTCGCGGTCTGCCCCAAGGAAATCCCATTGACGACATCGATTGCCCGTGCTGGACGGGCCGCAACGGTGCATGTGATCAAAAAATGGTTTGACCGTTAGGAAAACTTCTCCGATCGCACCGCCCTTGCCATGCCGGGCCTCGCGTCTTCATGAAATCTTCACGGCATGTTATCCGCATTAAGACTCGTCGAATTGTGGTCTCGCTGCTAGTTTCTTCGCATCAGACCAACTTCTTAACAATTCACACTCTCGATACCGGATACGGGATCATGAAACGCTTTTTTGGGACTTTATTCACCACAAGCATTTTGGCTTTCTCGATGAGCCTGGGGCTCGTCGCAGACGCTCAAGTCAATTTGCAGTTGCAGGGTAAAGTCGACATCGACGGCAGCAGTACCGTCTACCCGATCAGCGAAGCGGCCGCCGCCAGCTTTACCAAGAAATTCCCCAACGTGAACGTCAATGTCGGCGTCTCGGGCACCGGTGGCGGATTCAAACGGTTCACCACGGGCGCGACGGATATCTCGGACGCATCGCGGCCGATCAAGGACAGCGAGTTCGCAGCGGCCAAGGCGGCCGGCGTTGCCTTTTACGAATTGCCCGTCGCCTACGACGGATTGACCATCGTGGTGCACAAGGACAACGACTGGGTCGATCACCTGACCGTCGACGAGATCAAGAAAATCTTCAACGCTGAAACGGCGGCGAAATCCTGGTCAGCCGTCCGCGCAGGATGGCCCGACAACGAGATCAAAATCTTCGCACCGGGAACCGACTCGGGGACGTTCGACTATTTCAAAGAAGTCGTCGCCGGCAAAGAAGGCTCACTGCGTGATGACATGAGCACCAGTGAAGACGACAACGTCTTGGTCACCGGTGTTTCGGGGTCGCCCAACGCGATCGGTTTCTTTGGCGTCGCGTACTACGAAGAGAACAAGGAAAAGCTAAAGGCCGTCCCCGTTGTGAATCCTGAATTAGGGCAACCGGTTTCGCCTACCTCAGTGACGATCGAAAACGGCACATACGCTCCGTTCAGCCGCCCGCTGTTTATCTACGTGAACGCAAAGTCGTTGCGTCGCCCCGAAGTCAAACAGTTCGTGACGTTCTATATCACCAACGCGGCCTTGATGGCCAAGCAAACCGGCTATGTCGCATTGCCACCGTCGATCTATCAAGAAGTGACGGATCGTTGCCGCAAACGCAAGGTCGGGACTCATTACTTGACGCCTGAGCATAACAAGCGATCCGGCCCGGTCACGGAAGTCTATAAAGCCGAAAACTTGGTCAACTAGTTCACCGCGAGCGGATTGTTTTATGTCGACCGCGCCCACGAGTGTGACCGATTCTCAAAATCTGGATGACCGCGCCCGAGAAATTCTCGGTGGCGCGCGTCGTTCACTGGCCGCGGTGCGCGCCCGCGAGGTCGCCATTTACGGATTGTTGATCGCGTCGGGATTGTTTTCGCTGCTAGTGACCGCTGCAATTGTCGGCGTGTTGTTCACCGAAACACTTAATTTCTTTCGCGCCGACGAAGTCACCGTCAGCAATTTCTTGGGTTCGGCCAAGTGGAACCCGCTGCTGGGCAGCGAAAAGAGTTTCGGTATTTGGGCATTGGTCAGCGGCACGCTGCTGGTCACCGCCGTCGCGATGGCCATCGCCTTGCCACTGGGGCTAGTGACCGCGGTGTACTTGAGTGAGTATGCACCGGCACGTGTGCGAGGCGTGTTGAAGCCGTTGTTGGAAATCCTGGCGGGTGTTCCGACGGTGGTTTACGGTTTTTTCGCCTTGATGACGATCACACCCTGGCTGCAGTGGATGAACAGCGATGTCAACGTTTTCAACGCCCTGAGCGGCGGGATCGCGGTGGGCATCCTGTGCTTGCCGACGGTTTGCTCGTTAGCCGAAGACGCGTTGCAAGCCGTGCCTCGTTCTCTGCGAGACGCCGCTTACGGCCTAGGCGGGACACGATTTGACGCCACGATTAAAGTCATTTTGCCCGCTGCAACCAGCGGTATCGTCAGCGCGTTTTTATTGGCCATCGCTCGCGCGATCGGTGAAACAATGATCGTCGCAATTGCCTGTGGCAGCCGTCCTCAGGTGACAGCCGACCCCCGGGATGAAATTCAGACGATGACGGGTTTCATGGTCCAAATGGCCGGCGGTGACGTCTCTAACTTTGGAACTGAATATTATTCGATGTATGCCGTCGCCTTCTCGCTATTCATGATTACCCTGTCGCTGACCATGGTTGGCAATCTTGTCCGATTCCGTTTTCGCGAGACTTACGAATGAGCGATTCGGACGACCAACACGTCAACCATGATGGCCCGCATCACAACGACGGCACCCAGAATAACGCCCCGAACCCAGGTGAGACTCATTTGTCGGTCGCCGACGAATCGCCGGCGAGTTCGGCCAGTTTGCGTGGCAGCGAAAGCCGGTATTTGACCGACAAACTGTTTCGGATGCTGTGCGTCATGACGGCAGTCGTGTCGGTGATGGTGCTGGTGTTTCTGATCGCGTCGATTATCTCTCAAGGATCGGATTCGCTCTCTTGGACGTTGCTGACCAGCAGCCCTGAACCGGTTCCCGAGGAAGCAGGTATCCGTCCGGCGATCTTTGGCACCATTTGGGTTTGCACGCTGTGCAGCTTGATGTCCCTGCCGCTGGGGATTGGCACTGCGATCTTGCTGGAAGAGTTCAAACCACGATCGAAGGTTGCCGCGTGGCTCTACAGCATCGTTCAACTGAACATCAGCAATCTGGCCGGAGTGCCCAGTGTTGTGTACGGCATCCTTGGACTGACCGCGTTTGTGTCCATGTTCAATCTGTTTGACCAGCCCAAGCAGCCGGGCGGGTCAAGCTATGAGCTGGGCGTGACGTACTTTGATCAATTTTTTAGCGAAGGTGCGATCGCGTTGCTGATTCCGGTCGATGACGTCGATGCACCTATCTCGACACCCACAAAGGGAATGACAGCGTATACGTTCCCTTTTGATGATCAGGGAAACGTCGAAATCGACTACGACAATCTGGTGCCGACCAAGGTCAATGTTATCGGGTTTGATGACCCCTATCCCGAAGACGATGAAACGATGGCGGTGACGCTGTTTGACGATAGCGAAGCCGGCCGGATCAGCCAAAAGTCGTGGTACTATTTTCGTCTGCCCTTCGGGCGAGGTGTACTCGCGGGCGCGCTGACACTGATGCTGGTGGTCCTGCCGGTGATCATTATTAGCTCACAGGAAGCTTTGCGAGCGGTGCCTGCCTCCCTGCGAGCCGGGGCCCATGGACTCGGCGCGACCCCCTGGCAGGTTGTTTGGAACGTCACGTTACCTGCAGCGATTCCGGGGATCATGACGGGGTCCATCCTGGCGATGAGCCGCGCGATTGGCGAAACCGCACCGATTTTGATCATTGCGGGCATCGTTTATATCCGAAATGCGCCACAGCACATCATGGATGACTTCACCGTCATGCCGCTGCAGATCTACAATTGGATCAGCCGTCCGCAAGAAGAATTTCACTCGATTGCCGCAGCAGCGATCATCGTGTTGCTGGCCGTTTTACTGTTGTTCAATGGGTTGGCTGTTCTGATCCGACATAAATTGCAACGACCACTAAGTTAATGAATCTACGAAAGATCGATCACCGCAAATTATTTTGCTCTCTCCGTTTCATTCACTAGCCGAATCGGATGGCTGCCTTCGATTTCGTTCCGCCACGAACCCGCCCCCTTGTTCCCCAATTACTAGTCGTCGAGCGACGTAAGACGAGTTTTCATCCGGATGACATTTAGAGAGTTTCATGACCCGAGTGATATCGGCCCAACCGAAGTTGCTTTCACCCCAGAATCGATCCATGGCTGATTCTGCACCGTCGGAAACACCGGACGAACCGGCCATCGAGGTGAATAACTTGAACGCATGGTATGGCGACTTCCAAGCCTTGCATGCGATCAACCTTTCAATCCCCAAGAACAGGGTCACGGCATTCATCGGTCCCAGTGGTTGCGGCAAGAGCACGCTGCTGCGTTGGATCAACCGAATGAACGACACAATCTTGACAGCGCGAGCCACCGGCACGCTGCAACTCGGTGACCTCAATTTGCTGGCCAAGTCCACCGATGTCGTCGACCTTCGTCGGCGCGTCGGCATCGTGTTCCAAAAACCGAACCCGTTTCCCAAAAGCATTTACGAAAACGTCGCGTTCGGGCCTCGCCTGCACATGAAGCTTCGTAAGAGCGAACTGGACGACTTGGTGCAGTGGTCGCTACAAAAAGCGGCCGTCTGGGATGAAGTCAAGGACCGACTGCACGCGCCGGCACTGGGATTGTCCGGTGGGCAACAACAAAGACTGTGTATCGCTCGCGCCATCGCGGTCGGCCCCGAGGTCCTGTTGATGGACGAACCGTGCAGTGCCTTGGATCCCGGCAGCACGCTGTCGATCGAAGATTTGATTTTCGAATTGCGTCGGCAGTACACGATTGTGATCGTCACGCACAACATGCAACAAGCATCACGATGCAGTGACCAAACGGCTTTCTTCTTTGAAGGAGCCGTGGTCGAGGCCGGTGACACCGAACGACTGTTTACGAACCCACGCGAGAAAAAGACAGAAGACTACGTGCGTGGTAAATTCGGCTGAGCTTCGAATCTTGGCATCCACAAGCGACGTTTCGCAGAGGACACGACCAAGTCGTGCACTCAATTCGCATGTCTCGCCGCGGACGCAACATCGCCTACCGAGGCAGCATTCCCGACACCCAGGGCCGGTGTCGTCCATCGTCGCGACGCGCTCATGGCAGACGCGTACTGATAGAATCCAAATCAAAGTCCCATCCTGTCTCGTCCAGCAAAACGTAATCGATGGCCGATGCGTTAGTCTTAGGATCCCGCGTTCGAATTTTACTCCACACGGTTTTCGCCAATGTCAAAACACTTAGAACGCGAACTGGAACAAATTCGTGCTGATCTGGTCGATCAATTCGGATTGGTCGAACAGATGCTGCAATTGGCGGTACGGGCGCTGATGGAACGCCGTGCCGAATTTGTGAGTCAAGTGATCGACACCGATTCGAAGGTTGACCAGGGCGATCTTCGAATTGAAGAAGAATGCATGAAAATCTTGGCGCTGCACCAGCCCGTGGCGACGGATTTGCGATGGTTGATCACGGTCGTCAAAGTCAACAGCGAAATCGAGCGGATGGCCGACTTGGCATGCAACGTCGCCGAAAGAGCCAAGTCACTCGACTTGTTTCCGCTCTTTCCGATCCCCGAAGAAATGCGAGAAATGTCCGTCGCCGCGACCGACATGGTGCGGCGGGCACTGGACTCGTTTATCGAGGGTGATGCCGGCAAAGCCGCCGATGTGATCCGCAGCGACGAGCTGGTCGATACGCTAAACCGAGTCATCATTGATCAGTTGCATGAGATCATGAAAGACGATCCCGAGCAAATCGAACCGGCCGTCCATTGCTTTAGCGCGTCACGGCACTTGGAACGTATCGGCGATCTGGCCGAGAACATTTCCGAAGAAGTCATCTATCTGGTTGATGGCGAAATCGTTCGCCACCAACACAACCTCTTTATCGATTAAGCGTCTTCACGACCCGATTCTTCACGACCCGAATCATCGCGCCCCGAATCATCACGACCGGGGTGATCGACGACCATTGCGATTTCTAGACGTCCGTGCCGCTGGCGAACTGGATAGGTTTGCTGCAGCGGTTGCCGGTTGATCGTTTGAATCCCGGTAGCCAGCTCATATTGCCAGCCGTGCCAGGGACAGGTCACACAACCGTCCTGGACGACGCCCTCGGCAATCGGGCCACCCTGATGGGCGCACATTCCGTCCACGGCAAACAAGCCGTCTTCGGTGCGAAAAATCGCGATGACTTGCCCGTCGATCAGGACTTCGATCGCCCCGTGATTGCCAAGTCCCGATGCCTCAGTTTCTTCCGCTGCGGACGTTCGCGCTGCAATCGCATCGGCCGGGCCGGCATCCTTCCACTGCCTGTTCATTCGAAGCTTTTCTTCATGAAGTCATAGATAGTCCAGTCGTCGTCTGCCTGTCAGCGTCGAATATCCAGCCTGTTATGCGATGATTGCAACAACGCTACAATACCCGAACGAGTGCCGCGACGTGCGGTGCTGCGATGTGCAGTGCCGCGACATCCACGGGCAAGTTGTGTGCGCAAAGCATGATACACCGATCAAGATTCACCAGAGGGAGTCGAATTGTGTTCTTTGATGTGACTCAAGCCGCTGCGTCTCGAAAACCAACGGGTGATTTCCGGGGCAAAGCAGTTCTTGCCGCCGCGATGCTGTTGTTGCTCGCGTCGGGATCACAACCTGTGGCCGCCGACGATGCGAACACGGACACAAACAAGACGACTGAGACCAAGTCGCAGACCAGCGAGACGTTGATGAAGGTAACCGAAATCGAAGGCATCTCTGAATACCGTTTAGATAACGGCGTTCGCGTCTTGTTGTTTCCCGACAACAGCAAAGAGGTCGTGACCGTCAACATGACCATCTTTGTGGGCTCGCGCCACGAAGGCTACGGTGAAGCCGGAATGGCACACCTGCTTGAACACATGCTGTTCAAAGGAACGCCGGATCACCCGCAAGTGCCCAAAGTGCTTCAGGATCGTGGTGCCCGATTCAATGGAACCACTTGGCTGGACCGCACCAACTATTACGAGACGATGCCGGCCAGCGACGACAACCTGGAATTCGCGATCAAGTTAGAGGCCGATCGACTGGTCAACAGCTATATCAAAGGCGAGGACCTCGAGAGCGAGATGACCGTGGTCCGCAACGAATTCGAAAGCGGCGAAAACTCGCCCATTCGAGTTTTGATGCAGCGAATCCAGTCGGCCGCGTTCGATTGGCACAACTATGGCCGCAGCACCATCGGTAACCGCAGTGATATCGAACGCGTGCCGATCGTCAACTTGCGACGTTTCTATAAAAAGTTCTATCGCCCCGACAATGTGATGGTCATCGTCGCGGGCAAGTTTGAACCGGAAACAGCACTCCAATACATCGAACAGCACTTTGGGGCGCTCAAGACACCCGATACTCCGATCGACCAGACCTACACCGTCGAACCGGCACAGGATGGTGAGCGCACCGTGGTCCTGCGCCGCGTGGGTGAAGTCCAGTTGGTCGGCACCGCGTACCACGTGCCTGCGAGTAGTCACCCAGATTTCGCGGCGGCCAAAGCTTTGGTGTACGTCATGGGCGATGAACCCAGCGGCCGGCTGTACAAGAATTTGGTCGAGACGGAAGTCGCCTCCAACGTGTATTCGCTCTCGTATGCGTTAGCCGAACCCAGTTTGTTCATGGCGATCGCAGAGGTCCCGCCGTCGAATTCCATCGATACGGCCAAAGAAAGACTGATTCATACGATGGAACAATCGCTGATCGATGAGCCTGTCACCGAACAAGAGGTCGAACGGGCAAAACAACAGATCCTGAAACAACGCGAACTCGAGGCCGCCGATAGTGACCGGATCGCGGTCTCGCTAAGCGACTGGGCGGCGCAGGGCGACTGGCGTTTGTATTTTCTGTACCGCGATGCGATCGAAAAGCTAACCAAAGAACAAGTCCAAGCGGCTGCCGAAAAGTATTTCACTCGCAACAACCGAACCGTCGGACTGTTCCATCCCTCGGAAACATCAGAACGTGTCGAAATCCCCGAAGCGCCAGACTTGGTCGCGCTGCTGAAGGACTACAAGGGACGCGAAGCAGTCGCAGCCGGCGAAGAATTTGACCCTTCCCCCTTGGCAATCGAAGAACGAACCGAGCGGGGCAAACTGACCGGCGGAATCGAGTACGCACTGTTGCCCAAGAAGACTCGGGGCGAAACGGTTTCTTTGATGCTGACGCTTCGCTTTGGCACCGGCGAAACACTCAAGGATAAGATCGGAGCCGTCGAATTGCTCGGAATCCTGATGAACCGCGGAACCGAAAAACTGGATTACCAGGCACTCCAAGACGAATTGACACGGCTGCGCGCAGAGCTGTCAATGAATTCGACGATCGGACTGCTGCAAATCACGGTTAAGACGAAACGTGAATTTTTGCCTGAGGTCGTCTCACTGTTGGGCGATGTGATCCGGCGGCCGCGACTGGACGGTGACGAATTGGAAGTGCTTCGGCGCCAAATCGTGACCGGGTTGCAAAAGAGCCTCACCGAACCGCAAGCGCTGGCACCGCGTCACGTTCGCAGAACGCTCGCGCCTTATCCGCAGGACGACGTGCGATATGTCAAATCGATCGAAGACGAAATCGAAATGTATCAAAACGTCACGATCGATGAAATTCGTGCGCTGCACCAAGAATTCCTTGGCAACCAGGACGGCGAGCTTGCCGTTGCGGGCGACTTTGATCCAGCAGAATTGAAAGCCGCGATGACCTCGCAGTTGGAAAACTGGGATTCCTCGCAGCCCTATGTACGCGTCGACAAACCCGCACATCCGGAAGTCCCGGGATCGATGACGGTCATCCAAATTCCTGACAAGGCGAACGCGTTCTTCTTCAGCACACAGCATTACCAACTGCAAGACACCGACCCTGAATACGCCTCGCTGGTACTGGGCAACTTTATTCTCGGTGGCGGCACCCTCAGCAGTCGACTGGGCGATCGCGTCCGTCAACAAGAAGGACTCTCCTATGGTGTCCGCAGCAGTGTTACCGCACGCACCAAAGACGACCGCGTGGATTTCACGTTGTACGCGATCACCAATCCGCAGAACAAAGACAAGCTTGTCGACGTGATGATGGAAGAAATCGAGCGTCTGCGAAAAGATGGCGTAACGGCCGATGAACTAGAAAAAGCCAAAACGTCATACCTGCAAGCCGCTCGTGTTCGACGAACGGGTGATCAGTCGCTGGCCGGCCAGTTGCTCGGTTCCATGTTCAACGAGCGGACGCTGCAGTACGTGGCCGATCACGAACAGCAAATCAGCGATGCCACGATCGAAAGCGTGAACGCCGCGATCAACAAGTACATCCAACCGGACCGATTGGTCATGGCCATCGCCGGGGATTTCGAAAAGACCGAAAACGAATGACCTGATTGACGCCGACAAGATGAGATCAATCATGCGCTGCATTGCCTTTGTCGCTGGAATTGTGATCTGTTCACTGGGTTTTGGTGGCAGCGGCGTGCATGCCGAGGCCCCGATCCGCGTCGGTGTTTTTGATATCGACGCGACTCCGCCGGTTGGGTTCATGATGGCCTATAACCGGGTCAAACGCACTGAAGAACTAGGCCTGCGATGTCGAGGTATTGTCTTGCTCGGTGCTGACAATCCGATTGTTCTATGCGCGGTCGACTGGATCGGCATCGGAAATGAGGGCCATGACGTCTTTCGCCAGCGCTTGGCGCAAGCGGCCGGAACGACGGTACAGCGCGTGGCCGTTCACACCCTGCATCAACATGACGCACCGCGTTGCGATTTTTCGGCAGAGAGGTTGCTAAACGACGCCGGCGCAACCGATCTTGGTTTTCACGACGGCTCTTTCGCCCGTGAGATGTTAAATCGGTTGGATCTCGCCGTACAGCAAGCGGTTGAGCAAGCCCAACCGGTCACACACGCGGGATTCGGTGTCGCCAACGTAAAAGACGTTGCATCGAACCGCCGAATCTTAGGCGAAGACGGCTTGGTGAAAGCGACACGGTACACGACGTGTCGCGATCCCGAATTGCGTGCGGCGCCGGACGGCACGATTGATCCAGAATTAAGCTGCTTGTCGTTTTGGAATCGTGACCAACCGGTCGCGGTGCTGACTTATTACGCTTGCCATCCGCAAACGTACTATCGCACCGGCGTCCCCAGCCCCGATTTTCCGGGCATCGCCAGGTTCATGCGAGGACAGGACATGCCCAACGTCTTGCACGTGCATTTCAATGGGGCCGGCGGTAACATCGGGGCCGGAAAATACAATGACGGTAACAAAGCAAACCGAATGATCTTGGCGAATCGCGTCGCCGATGGCATGCGGCGTGCCTTGGAAGCGACCGAAAAGACACCGATCGACGCATCCACGATCGGTTGGTCCGTGGTCCCGGTTGCTTTGCCACCCTCGTCACATCTGGACGCCGACGTACTCAGGCAAAACCTGACGAAGTGGTCGGCAAAGGAATTCTGGGGAAGCCCCGACGAACTCGCTTGGCTGTTGCGATGCCAGTCAGGGCACAAGATTGATCTGACCTGCTTGCGGATCGGCAACAATCGAATCCTGCACATGCCGGGTGAATTGTTTGTGGAATACCAACTGGCGGCCAAAGCCTTTCGCCCCGATTTAAATGTTTGCATGGCCGCCTATGGCGATTACGGACCGGGATACATCGGTACCGAAATCGGGTACAGCCAAGGTGGGTACGAAACGAGCACGCGAGCGTCAAACGTCGACAAGAGTTGCGAAGAAGTCTTGATCAGCGGAATCAAAACGCTGTTGGAAACGGATGACTAGCGAGCCCGGCTGACGCGCTGCGCTGCCAGCACCATCGCAAGTTCGAATCGCGAGCAACATCGGGTCGGCATCTGGGAAAAGCCGTGCGACTGTCCCTACCGTTGATATAATCGGTACTACAAAGCGTGAAACTTGCGCAATCAGAACCGGAACGCTCAAACATCGCACACCTGGCTTTTGAAGGGCATTGAAAACCGGGACCACCGATCACAATGAGCGTATGCCAATTCAGATCATCGCATCGCAAGTCACTCTCACCCGCAATGTGATCTCGTTCCTGCTATTAGTTATCACGGGAATGGCGTCGGCGAATGCGGAAACGACCTCACAGCGTTTCTCGGTCTTTGTCCCGGTCCGCGCCAAGGTGGTTACCCCAACCACATCTCTGGCGAGCAGTGAAATCGCGATCAATGACATCGCGACCAATCACATCGCGACACGTGCACCTCAGATGATGCCTCCGCAGCATTGGTCTCTCTCAAGCACTTCGCCGTCGGGGATGGTCGCGGAATTTGCACTGCAAGGCGCGTTTGCGAACGAGTCGAATCCGGAAGCCAAAATCGATGCAGGTTTGATCGCCCGCGTCCAACGCACCAGTGGAAACGGTCGCTGGGGGATGGCGATCGCACAAGACAAGACCAACCATCAAAGCGGTGACGAATCGGCGGCGGTTTACGTCACATCGACGGCGGCCGGTAACGCGGCAGTCGAACTGCAAGTCGGTCTCGCCGGATCAACGGACGTCCCGCAGGGGAAATATTCGACGACCGTGGTTTGCACGATCGCGCCGCGCGACTAGCCACTCAGAATCGCCGCAAACGTTGATTCATCTTCGTTGCCGCGAAACAATTCTTTCCAGGCACATGCACGCACCAAGAATTCGCGATCACCGCGTGTGTTCTACTGGCTGCCACGCATGGCCTTGAGTCGTTCGATCAGCATCTCGCGGCTCATCGGTGACTTCTCACGCTGTTGGTCGCCGGACAACTTGTCATAGCGTTTGTTGTCTTTTAAACCGGACTTGAACGCACCCCATTCCGCACGTGCTTCGGATGCGGTTAGTTTTCCAGATGCGATCGCGTCCTTCATCTTATTACCGAACGCTTCCATCTCTTGCGGCGATCGTTGGGGATAGGATTGAACGGAAACCGATGTTCGCGGATCGCCTTGCGGCAAACGGTCTTCACCTGACGGTAACGGACTCCGCATACCTGGAAAAACCGACGCAGACGGTTCACCGCGAGGGCCATCCTGTTCAGGCGGTTCGACGACACCGACAATTTCTTCCATCGGTTTGACGATCAACCGCCATTCGTGCAGCATGCCGAATCGTTCGCTGCGTGTGCCGCGAATCACCAGTTGCCAAACGCCTTGAACGCTGCGACCGTTGAAAGACGACAAACTTGGTTGCCGCTTTAACAATGCTTCCGGCATAAAGGTGCCGTTGAAAGGTGGTCGCGCCTTGGTGATCGGGTATCGCGATTGGTCATCAAAGATCGTTTGATCAAAGTGGTCATCCCTGCCGCCGACTTCGGTGAACAATTCCACTCGCTGACCGTCCGGGCCGGTCAAATAAGCGTCCAAGACTCCGACACTTGAGTGCGTGATGGAAAGCTGTACATTCAAATCACCGACAAGAAAATCTTCAGAGATTTCGATTTCCGAGATGATGGTTCGTCCCGGCGGCAAGACTTCGGCGATCTCGTTGGAATAGCTTCCACCGACGGCCGATTTCGAGTTTGCGACTTCGAATGCGGTCAACAGCCCATCTTCATTCGCGTCGAGTGAAAGAAACTCTTGAAGCGTCTCTTCGCTCCATTCGTCGGTGAACTCCGCCATGTCGACTTGTTCGTCCTGGTTCGTATCCAGTTCATAAAACCAACCCGGAATACCTTCGAATTGGCTGGCAGATTCCTCCTGAATCGGAGTCAAGAACGCGTGCAGCTCGTCGCGTGACAGTTCGCCATCGCGATCGATATCGATCTGTGCGATTGGCAGACCCAACAGCTTTGATTCACTGGACTCAAGGCGCCCGTTTTTGTTCTCATCAAACCGCGACAGCACGCTGGCCGAAAGCCAATAACTGCTGCCGCCCTTGCGAGACCACTGCGAACGGTCTTCTCGATCACGGTCCTGCGGTCGTGAAGATTCGATCCCGGTGCCGACGCGTCGAATACGCTGGACCAGTTCATCACGATCGTCGCGCAACAAACGCCGACGGGCGTATCGTTGCGCTAATTCCATGCGGCTTAGCCGATCGTCCTTGTTCAAGTCGTCGTCCCATGGATCGCGATGTGTCCATTTGTTTTCAACGGCTTCGGCACGATCAATCATGCCGTCATTATTTTCGTCGTGACTGCGGAGCGTGCGGTCGGCAAAGTCCAGATCGTCTTGGGTGTAGGGATACTTCACCTCTGCCAGCCCGAACTCGGGTACCAGCGGCTCGTCGGGAAGCCGCCCGAATTCCATGATGCTGCCGCGAGCGTCGGGGCGCACCCGATCGTCTTCAACGCCGTTCTTGATCGCGTGATAGATCCGCGACGCTTCCTGCAGCTTGTCAATGCGATTGGGCCGGCCCAATGACAACCGCCGCGCCTCGGCGATTTGTTCCAGGAACGGTCGAGCCAACGGTGTGATCTCGTCAGGTTCGATTTCGCCATCGTTGTTCGTGTCCAGTCGCTCGAGCGATTCGCGCAGCCCGGCTTGCCCATAGCCCGTGTTGGCGTCAATCAACAGCAACAGAGCCGACAGTCCGAACAGCGATACCGCGGTGAAACTTCGTGAGCAAAGCATCATTGTTTTGTTCCTCCCGTTGGCCTAGCGGCCGCTCTTGCTGCGGCTTGAATCGGATCGTGACGAAGCGGTGCGTTGTGATGAACTTCGGTAATCGCTTCCAGATCCATCACCCAAGAAAACTTGACGCAGCATCGCGTCGACCGCAGCGGCGTGAACGGGCACAATGACTTCGACGGACTGCTCGTCCCGCGCATCGATTTTCATCGCCAACGCCTTCGCTTCCTCTAACAGTTGCTCGGGCGCCGTCAGGATCAACGAGTTACTGGGCTCGTGCACGGCAACGGTCATTTTCGGTTCCAAGTCACGTTCGGGTGCGGAACCAGCCGACTTGCTGGCACTTTTCTTGTCGCTCTTGTCTTTGTCGCTCGATGAGTCTGGCCTGGCTGCGGCGAGTGCACGCGGGTCGACTTGGCCACCGGCGCCGCCGATGCCTGCTGCGCTTGTTTTCGCCGCGACGACGCGATCTGGGAACGCTTGACGAATCGCGTCGGCCACTTCACTTGCACGCGAATTTTCCAGCTCGATCACTTCGGATGAACCGTGCGTTTCGATGTCGGTGATACTGCTGTCTTTGTCGATAACGCTCAGATATTCTTCGATGCGTTCGATATCCGTTGTCGTTCCCTGTGCAATCAATCGATTCAGGCGTGAGTCGGCCACTACCGTCATGGTGTCTGCCATCATCGTCGTCGTGCCGTCCTTTGACATCACGATGCTGCCCAGGTACAGGTCCGAGGCCGAAGAAACCGAACCATTGACCAGCGAGCCGGCAACCGCTTCCTCCGCCGAAACACCTCCGTCAAGCAGTTCCGCCAACATACGCAGCGCGTCGGCCGACTTGGTGTATTTCAGGTAGAAAACGATTGGAGCCGAAGGGATCGAATCAAACGGACCGGAAACGGTTCGCAGATGCCGTTCGAATCGATCCAGCGCCGAAACGTCATCGGATTGGGCCAGTAATCCGCGAGCAGTCAACTGGCACCGAATCGGTGCGGCGCTATTTTTGTGGTTATCCGTTAACCATCGCCCGCCCCCGGCGGCCGGTGCAATCGAAGCCGCAGCCGTCAGCGTGACCGATGACGACCCGACGGTGGAAGTCCGAGTGTCAGATGCCCCGACCGCGGTTGAAGTCGAATCGGCACTCGATTCATTGACAACGCGTTCGGTCCGGTCGCCATCGGATGCATCGGAGTCTTGGTACAAGATGATCGGGTTCGGGGCCTGCCAGAACGTCGCCGCCGTTTCAAGAATCTTCATCGCTTGCTTGCCCTTGACCGGCAGAATCCGTATCTTTGTGTCCTCATCGACATTGGACGCGATGTCTAAACCGGCAACGATCTTTTTGATGTCTTCGATTTGGTGCTGTTTCCCGCGAACAAATAAACGCATATTGCCTGGGTCGGCATCGATTTTCGGCGCGTCGGTTGGAATCTCGTTTCCGTACTTGTCATAAGTCGGTGTCAATTCCAGCATCTCTTCCAGCAGACTGATGACGAAATAAGGATCGACCCACTTCAGCGGAATGACGGCAAAATCGGCATCCGTGGCTTGCAGTTGTTCAATCGTTTGACTGATTTCCGTTTGCACGTCTGGCGTGGCAAGTGCGACAACGGTGCCAGCGTCTTCGTCCATCGAAAGACGAACCGATTTCCCGGCCAACAGCGTTTGCAAGACGTTGTACACGACTTCGGTATTGCCGCCTTGCACCGCATGCGATCGCAGTTCGGGCTGTGCGTCGGTTGGTGATAAGCTTGGCTCTGGACGATCGATCGCCGCGACCAGTCCTTCGATCAGCTTGACTTTGTCTTCCACTCCGGTGACAAAAATATGTTTGCCTTGGACATCGGAAGACAAGCTGACATCGATTCCGATCATTTCGCCAATCGCCAACCCCAAGTGGGGACGTGCGACAACCAAGACGTCTTCGGACTGTACGTGCTGCAACGCAAAACTCTTGACGACGGTCCCATTGCTCATCATTTGCGGCTCGAAAGCATCCAGAATAGCTTTCACATTCTTAAGCTTGCGAACCGTGTCGGTGATCATCACCTGATTTGTTTTGCTGAAAGTGACCGGTGTGGTCATCAGCGACAACGCGGACAACTCTTCAACGGCGTCATCCGCCTTCAATTCGCCAAGCTTGAAGATGCATTTCACCACATCGTGGTCATTCAAGGTTTCCAACTGGTCGGTCGTGACCAACTTGGCAAGCGAACTGAGCTGCTGCATGCTGCGAGGATCGCCCAGGCTGATCACTGAAATCAATTCGCCGCTGCGGACTAGCGTGTAACCTTGCGGCAGCAGAAACAGATTCACACGATCGATGGCTTCATCGGGCGTAAACGGATTTGGATCGGAGTACGTAAAACTGCCCGGCGGCAAATCACCAAAGTACAGCGCCGCGTTAGTTTCCTCGGCAAGCCAACTGATGACTTCACGCCAGGGAGTGGCTTGAAACGAAAATCGCAATTCCCGCACGCCTGTTTCGGACGGATCGACATCAGCGTCGTCGATCGTGGTCGAGGGAACTTGGCTTTCAACTAGTGGCGGCTGAGCGATTGCGGGCAAAGCATGCAAGCTTGCAACGAGAGCCGACGTGAGCAATGCGATCGAACCAACAGAGACTCGAACGTCGCGCGGTGGGTGGACGCTGGGCATGGTGCATCAATGCAAATTGGGGGAGGGACGTCGCGTTACGCCGCCGCGGCAGTTCCGTTTTTTCGACGGACCGTTCCGCAGTTCCGAATCACGGCCTTCCGCGTTTTCACTCGGAAGCACGTCTGATTCAATTTGGCGTTATCTCGACGCAGTTAGGTAGGACGTACTAATTTAGCAAAGAACCCGCCGGAACCGTGGAGATCAAACTCGGCGTTTTCAACGATTTTAGTCAAAAACCTTAATAATTCACCCGTTTTCCACCAGACTTGCCCCCGAACTGACGCGAATGTGATTCCAGGCTGGTTGTCGAGCCTCAAACAGAGACTACCGTGACGACTACGGCTGGGGCGTTCTGATGAACTTTCGATCACGATCACTGATCATGGCGTTGCAAACTTGGCATGCCGTTTTGATTCGTCGTGGGGTCTCGATCGATCACCCCTCGAAATCGGCCACTTCCACTGTCACCAAAGCAAATTCCCGGTCGACGATCTCTTTTGCCGCATCCTTGCCGTCAATGCGGCAAAAGAGAGAGTGCAACGCTTTGATTTTCCGGAACACTAATCTGCGATGAAGCAATACCTGCCATTGATCGCGTTTCTAACGCCATTCGTTTTGTTCTTTGTGGTCGCATCGGCGATCCCTTACGAATATGTTTCTGAATCGGATCCCGATCTCACCGAAATCAACCCGGACCGATACTTCGCAATGATTGCGACGCGTGTTGTCTTGATGGCAATTGCGATCGGAATTTTCTGGCGTTACTACACCAAGTCATTTCCGATATCGGTGGATCATTGGGGACTGATCGTAGGAACGGTCGGTGCGGTCCTCTGGATCGGTGTCTGTCACTTGCAGCTGGAATCGCGATTCCTATCGATGCTGGGACAGTCACCAGATTTGCTCGGTGCGCGTGCGGGAGTCAACCCGTTTGAGCTTTACCCCGAACAAAGTCAACGCAACTTGTTCTTGGCGTTTCGCTTTACACTTTTGGTAATCACGGTTCCGATCGCCGAAGAGCTCTTCTTGCGAGGTTTCTTTATGCGGTTCACCGACGCGGTCGACTGGCATACGTTGCCACTGAGACAAATCAGCGGCACCGGTCTGATGGCGGGAACGGCGTACGGCATGCTGTCCCATCCAAGTGAGGTCGTGGCCGCCGCGTTGTGGTTTTCGCTGGTCACATGGCTGATGATCAAGACGAACAAGTTTTGGAACTGCGTCGTCGCACACGCGGTCACGAACCTGATTTTGGGCGTCTATGTGATGAACACTGGCAGCTGGCACCTGTGGTAGCCTGATCATCAATGGCGGGAATGCTGATCTTCCAGTCGAATACCCTGCATAATCACCACCCGCTGCTTCGCCAGTCCCGCGGAAAAGGCGCACGTGCCATTTACGAAGGTCCCTGAAAATTTCCCATGGACGCTGAGTGGGCACACGCGAGCAGCCCGGTGCAGCACCACCTTGCACTGCAAGATCTCAACGACGCGACGCAGTTACGCCGTTCAATTGCACGGCGATCGGTCAGAGCAAACTTGCGTCGCCGTTATTCTCCGGAACTCGTCGCGGAAAGCATGTTGAAATTTTCAGACGGACAATCGCAAGCGAGCAATTCTGTTGGTGGCAAGAATCACATCGGGCAAACTGGCCTGGTGCGGCCATGTCGACTTATGCAGCTCTTCCCTCAGTGGCAATGGCCTGTGCGGGATCGGGCTGCAGGCTGGCACTTGTTTGCGCAGTGGACTCGGATGGTCCACTCACGAACGGCTGCTTTGCCCACTCCGGTGGAATCGTTCGAATGTTCAAATCCCGTTGCGGGAAAGCGATTTCAATTGCGGCTGATTTGAACTCGCGATTGATCGCAGAGTTCAACCCGTGAACAACTTCCGGGTAAACATCTCGCTTTCCGATAAAGACCCGCAATTCAAAGTCCAGCGTGCTGTCGCCGAATCCGCTAAAGACAACCGTCGGTGCGGGCGTCGCCAACAACAACGGGCTGCGACGCGCTACCGACAGCAAGATTTGTTCGACGCGTTCGGTGTCAGTTCCGTATGCGACGCCGACTTTCAACACGACTCGGCTGATCGGATCGGAGAGCGTCCAGTTGATGACGTTGTCGGTGATGAAGCGTTTATTGGGAACGATCAGTTCGCGGCGGTCATAGTCGGTAATGGTCGTTGCGCGAATTTTCATCGCCGTCACATGACCGGTGACATCTCCCACCGTCACGATATCGCCCTGTCGAATCGGTCTTTCGAACAGGATGATCAGACCGCTGACCAAGTTGGCAAAAATTTCCTGCAAACCAAACCCCAGACCCACCGTCATCGCCGCCGCCAACCACTGTACGCTGCTCCATTTCAGATGGATCAACTTACAAGCAATCAACATGCCGGTGATGATGGTCGCATAACGCACTAAGATCGCAATCGCATCGCGTCCGCCACGATCGATTGGCAATCGGTCCAGCACCATCAGTTCAAGCACACTTGGCAATCGACGTGCGATCAGCACCGTTGCCACGAGCACAAGCGCCGCGACGATTCCGTCTTTCAACGTCGTCGGCAGATGAATCTGAAATGTGTTCAGTGCGGTTGTGCCGTCAGCGCCTTTAACAATTTCGGAAGCCTCGACAATGTTATTCCATAGTGCCACACGGTCCAGTACGCGAAGGGCCGGCAAGACGTCTGACCAAACGAACCAGCCACCGATCAAAAGCACCGTCAGCGTGACATATCGCAACAGGTCGCGCACATGCGCATCGGCCGTTTCTTCCCACTTGATGTCTTCGGGTTTGTGCTCGGTCAGCGAGACATTCGACGGCTGCGCGACTCATTGCGGAGCTCAGAGATTCGCGTTTCAAAGGCAGCGATTCTTTCACGTAGCTTGCGGTTGTAACCGTTGATCCGCAGCCACCGCAGGGCAAGCGAATGCAGCACGATTAGACCAAGGATGGCGACGAGACTCTCGGCGAAACGACCACTCAACTGCGTGGCGGAATAGTGATATCCCACGGCCGAGATCGTCGCTAAGACCATCGGCGCGGCAATCGATGCAACCCAAATCAATCGCGAGAAACGACAAACCATCGACCCCGGATGGTGCTGTTGAATGCTTTTCATGATCGCGCCATCGGATCGCAGCAACGTAAAACATTGCAACGACACGAATGCCAACGTTGACACCAATGCCAAACGGTGAAGACTGGCTGCCCCATCGACGCTGACGTGGTCAGATAAAACCAAGATCCCAATCAACGGCGCCCCGAACAGTACGGTCATTTCCAGTGTCCGCCGGATCGATACCAAGACGGCTTGCGGCCATAGAAACATGCGGTGACCGACGCGGCCTTCCAAGCAGATTTCGCGAATCAGCTGGCATCCCCAAACAAGTGCGGCGACGGCAAGAAATGCCTTTCCCAATCCGACGCTGAATTCCGTCGCACGGCTTGCGGCCGTTAACCGATACCCCAGTGCCAACAAAATCGCCGGCCAACCGGCCGACAGCACCACCGACAAACCGATCCCACTGAGGGCCCGCCCGAATTGCATGGGCTTGCCCACTTTGGGGCCGGCGCAAAGCTGCTCTAAACGACGATCAACGTGTTTGCGAAAGACAAATGCGAGAATCAGGAACGCGATCGCGGCGGCCAGTGCTGCCGGACGTCGCAGGGTTTCGCCGACAGCGGCGTGAAGTGTTTCGTTCCAGCGCACCGGTTCCATCAAGTGTCCGGATGCGGCCAGCGCCCCCGAGACGTCAGACAACCCGACCGTTTCGGTGCTGCGCACCCACAGAACATGTTCGTCAAGGAAGCCGCGAAACTGGACGATTTCTTGAATCAGGTCCTGGTTGATGACTTCCAGTTCACTCAAGTTGCGCAGGTGAGTGTTCTGGTCAGCGATCAGTTTGTCGAGCAATTCGCGCCGAGTTTGCAGCAGGCCTTTCACCGCCCCGGAAACCTGTTCGTGACTGAACTCGGTCAGCTCGCCCGCGAGTGATTGAACGATCGCATCACTTTGGCTGACAGGATCGGCAACCGTCTCTCGCTCGTCTTCTAATTCATTGAGCAACAGGTGCGCGCGGGGCGTTTTGTTTTCCAGTTCCGCCGCCCGATCGTAGTACAGATTCAATTTGGGCAATTCGTCGCGAGCCTTTCGCAACAGGATGCCGGTACTCGTCGCCTCGGGCGCGTGCTCGACCCGGTTTCGCATCGACGCAAACGTCTCATGGATCGATTCTTCAATGGCTTTTAACTTGGCGACGTCCGCAGAAATCTGCTCGATTTCCTTGACCGTTTCAAGCCGTTTCTGAGCGATATCGGCGTTGCGTGTGGCCAATTCTCCCAGTGCGGGGTGTGCTTTCTCGGCCATCCGCCGCGTGACGGCGGCGTGGCGAACGGATTCATCTCGCCGCCACTGCTCGACCACCTCGCTCCACTTGGTCAGCAGCCGCTCGGCATAGTTCACCCGGCGCGTGGCCGCATCGAGTTCGAGTGGTCGTTGTTCGGCAAGCGCTTCGATGCGTTTGGATTCGGCGCGGAACATTTTCAGCTGCGCCGTCATTGCTTGACGATGACACTTATTTTCGATTTGCTGGACGTAATCCAAATAGCCACCGTTGGGCGCTGGCAAGACGTTCACCGCAGGATCGGCAAGCCGTTTTTCCAGGTCCGCGATTTCCTTTGCGATTTTCGTCGCACGTTTTCCACGACCGTCAATTTGCTCTTTGATTTCGTCGCGTTCTCGCTGCCGTTCCTTGGTCGCCTGCCGCAACTCGTTCAGTCGTGCCTCGAGTTGCGCCAACGTGGCGTTCTCTGCAATTTCCGTTTCGATTTGCGGCAGCGGCGTGGCAAGTTCTTCGCGAAGCCGCAGGACGTTATCAGGCGCGGCATTGATCTGGGCGACAAACTCGGCGTGGCGACGCATGGCATCTTGTTCCGCCTTCAGCCATTGGCTGGCCTGTTTCAAGCGGTTGGCAACGTCTTTCTTTTCTTCCTCGGGAAGTTCGTCGTGTTGCGTCAGCGCTGCGATTTCCGCATCGATCATTGCCATCGTCATGGCGGAATCGAGTTCAGGCGTCGCAGCCGTTTCGACCTTCGCCACGACATCCGCTGGCTGCGATTGGGCCGGGCTGCCGGTTAACAGGAACGTCCCCAGAATCGGCAAGAGGCAGGAAATTCGAATCGCCCGAGTGGGCACCCAAAACAGCGAACGCATTGATTCGTATCCATCAGTTCAACAGTGCGCTGACCGTCGCGCGAGCCGCGAAATTTCGGCACCAGAGCACTTGAACATCAGGTGGTATCAGGACGCGAACCCGCGAGTCAACGCGGATGCAGGCGCGTGAAACACGCGATCGAAATCGAACCGCAAGTTTGATTGTTTTGGCGAGCGCAAAAAAAAAAGCAGCAGACGTTTTGCCTGCCGCTTATTTATAGAGAGTCGATCGTTTTCCCAATCGGATCGAAACCGACTGAAGTCAGAATCCGGCAACCACCAATTGGCTACTCGGACTCGCGATCTTTATCTTTCTCTTTTTCTTTTTCAGCACCCGGCAGATTGCTGTCGTCGTACTTTGCCTCGGGAATCGCGTCATCATTCTTGGTCACCAACACGCTGTGGTAGACCGCGAACTCGCTCTTCTCGTCTTCCTTCTTGGGCTTGACCTTTTCATCGGTGATCTTTGCTTCGGCGATGATGGCCTCGATCACTTTTCGTTCGACGATTTGATTTCGCAGGGCATCCATCTGGCCCTGTTTTTCCAAGCGGGCTCGGACACGGCGAGTGGGCATATCGCTTTGCTGAGCGATCAGCTCGATTTCGGCATCGTAATCTTCCGGCGAAGCATCGATTTCAAGCTCTTCGGCGATTTGCTCGAGGATAAAGTGTTCACGGAGTGCTGATTCCGTGGACGATTGAGCGTTCTGCCGCGATGAGTTCACAAACCGACGAATGTTGTCTTCGTCGAATCCGTTGCGACGCAGCTCGAGAACCTTTCGCTCGAGTTCACGATTGGTTTGGCGGCGGACGAGTGTTTCGGGCAGCTCGAAATTGGCCGATCCGGCTAACAGCTCGACAACCTTTTCGCGAACGACTTGTTGCTCACGATAGTCGGCTTGTCGCTGCAGCGAATCGCGAATGAAATCGTTCAATTCCGATTCGGATTCAAAGTCACCCAACTCTTCGAGGAATTCTGGCGTCAGCTGCGGGTTCTCGAATTTGTAAACCTCGACCACGCTGAATTCGGCATCGACTTCTTTGCCGGCGTAAGCTTCATCGCTAGCGGTGTCGCTGATTTTGACCTTGCCTTGGCGAGTCTCGCCTTCGGTCACGCCTTTCATCAGCTTTCCGAAGTCGTCACACCGTGCGTCGGAAAAGCTGAGCGTTTCCTCCAGCGTGACGCGTTCTTCGTCCATCGTCGTCAGCGTCTTATCACCGTCGGTGAATTTCGCCGTGATCAACAGGCGGTCGCCCATTTCGGCGGCTTCATCGGTCGCCTCGAGGGTGGCGTATCGCGACAAGACTCGGTTCAGCGAATCGGTCACTTCGTCATCGCTGATCTGCTCGACCGGTCGAGAAAATTCCAGACCTTTCCAATTGGGCGTATCAAACTCAGGTCGAACTTCGACGCTAAATTGGAATTTAAAATCGCCTTCGTCGGGCAGCACGATGGAGTTGTAATCAAAGTCAGGCTCGCTGATTGCCGAAAAATCTTGGCTCTCGGTGACCTGAGACAAGCTGTCCATCAACAGCGAACCTTTGACGCGATCGACGACTTGGTCTTTGAATTGCTTTTCGACCAGACGGCGTGGCGCACGTCCGGCACGGAAGCCGGGAACCTGAGCATCGGGAAGGATTTCGTCATACGCATTCTTCATGTAACGCTGGACTTCCGCGTTAGGAATGGTGACGACGACTTCTCGCAGACACGGCTGTGGGCTCTCGACCTTGACATCCATTTGGATGGGTTGTGTTTCTTCAGCAGCGTCGGACATGGTAGAGGTGGACATCCTTCGACAGACCTCAATATCTTTTTAAGGCGTTAGTTTTGGGCGGTTTGATTCGCGGGGAATCCCAAAGTCTAGCGAGAAACAGGCAAAACCGGCAAGCGGTCCACGGCAGGGCGTTCGGCAATCGATTCCGGTCAGGAAAAGCCGGTCCGTCCGGAAAGCCAACTTCCCAGAGTGGTGGACGCAACCCTGGTGCGGCCAGCACAGCCCCGGTGCGGCCAAAAACACAGCCCTGGTGTGGCTAAAGGCGCGGGCCTGGTGCGGCTAAAGGCGCGGGCCCAGAAAAGTCTGGTTGCGGGGCAAAGCAGGGAAAGATCGAACGGCCGACTGGCGTTTGGCGGCCGCATCAACATCGGTAACCTAAAACGCTGGCCCGGGTGGGTGCGGGCAGGTGAGAGCCCGGATTGGGCCTAGCCCCGGAATCGGGCTGGTCCTGTGCCCGTTCGGCCTTCCTTATCCCTGGCCTGCAATAGTTCGTGGTTTGCAGTAAGAGAATGGCGGCGGGAAAGACATCCCACAGGAAAAGCATCTGCGAGGATGGGTGCATTGCGAAAAAAAGCAACGCTCCGACAAAAAGTAGCGTCCCGACAAAACCGAGGCCGGGGACAACATCCGCTTCGCGATGGGCGATTCACGAAGGAATTTGTCTCGCCGGCGCCGTAACGTCACATTTCGGTGAGCCGTGGGCCGTAAGGCACCGGGCAGTGCGGATGTGCAGACGCCCAGATGTGCAGACGCGAGCATGTGCAGACACGTGAATGTGCAGAGGATTACGGATATCCAGGCGTGCCCGGACATGCGGGCGCCGCGGCTTGTAACGGCCAGTTCTGCCGTCGATTTGGGCCGAGTCAACTTTGCTCTGCAGGTGGCCTTGCCGTGAACCGGTCGGCTCCTATAATTTGCCTTCTCGCGGCTGTAGCTCAGTTGGCAGAGCATCACGTTGCCAACGTGATTGTCGTCGGTTCGAATCCGATCAGCCGCTCTTCTTTTTCTTTTCTGGAAATCCGATCGCATCACGATCGGCTCGGCCGCCATGCGAGTCGTTGATCACTCTGCGGTGGAATCAGTAGGCCTCATGCCCACCCGATTGATCTGTGCCCACCATCCGATGATCGTTGCCGCATTGCGCAAGTGAATCGCGGGCCCTTGCCTGAACCAATTGCGTGAACAAATGCTGCGGGCCGATGCCACGCTTTAATCGCCTTCAATCGCTGACTGCGTCTTGGCGTGGCATCAGCGAGCCCGATCGTCGTGCGATCGCCGCGGCGAACTTGCCAGCCATAGCGATTCTAGGGCGCGGGGATGTAATTGATGACCAGAACTCTTGTCCGCTTCTTGTCGGACGGATAGTTCGCTTGCTACGCTCTTCGCATTAATCCCGTTGAGTTTTTGCGTTGTTTGTGGAATAGCCCGTGCCCCATGCCGAAATCGGTCCGATCACCATCCACCTGCCGTCTCGAGTCGAGACGAACGAGATGCTGCAGAGCCAGTTTCCGCAGTGGGACATAAAACTGATCGAAGAAAAAACGGGGATCCGCCAGCGGCACATCGCTGAGCCGAACGAAACGTCCAGCGACTTGGCCGTCCAGGCCGCCGAAGCGTTGTTCCGCGAACACAACATCGATCGCAGCGAGATCGATTTCGTTTTGCTCTGTACGCAAACGCCCGACTACCCGCTGCCGACGACCAGCTGTCTGATTCAAGACCGATTGGGATTGCGGACCAGTTGTGGCGCGTTGGACTTCAATTTGGGATGCAGCGGTTTCGTTTACGGATTAGCACTTGCCGACGGACTGATCCAAAGTGGGGTGGCAAAGAAAATTTTGCTGCTGACGGCCGAAACGTACAGCAAATACATCGACGAAGATGACCGCAGCCTGCGCACCATTTTTGGCGATGCCGCGGCGGCTTCGTTGATCACCGCCAGCGATGCGCCTTCGTTGTGGGGTTTTCAATTTGGCAGCGATGGCAGTGGCGGCGACATGTTGTTGGTCGGCGACGGTGGCGGTCGCTGCGCCGAAGACGCCATCAAACCGCGACACCGCAAACGATGGAAAAGCCGGCTGTACATGGACGGACCGAGCTTGATCAATTTCACCGTCGACGCGGTCCCGCGGCTGATTGATGACATCCTGAGCGGGAACGGACTGGGTGACGCGGACATCCACCGCTATCTGATGCATCAAGCCACTTGGAAAATGTTGGACCAGCTAAGGGCGCGGATGGATATCAGTGAAGAGCGGTTACCGGTCGAAATTGCGGACATCGGTAATACCGTCTCGTGTACTCTGCCGATTCTGATCGCGCAGCTAAGAAATCGCGGTTCGTGGACCGCCGATTCCGTTAACATGTTGGTAGGGTTCGGCGTCGGGCTATCCTGGGCGGGCTGCTTGTGGAAAGACAGGTGGCTAGCATCCACCAACGAGTAACGCGGGATGAAAACTAATCTGTCGGGACGCCTGCTAGTTGCGTCACCCTATTTATCGGACGGAAATTTTTTGCGCTCGGTGGTCTTTATCATCCGGCACGATGCCGAAGGCGCCTTTGGGTTGGCAATCAATCGGCCATCAGAGCGACGCTTTAGTGACTTGGTCGAGATCCATCACAGCGAAGGCGAAGCCCGCCAAGACGATTGGATTTACGTCGGCGGCCCCGTCCCCGGACCACTGCTAGCGCTGCATAGCTTGGCCGGTGTCGGCGAACCATGCGGATTGATCGATCCGGATGCGGATGAAGAATTTGTCGGCCCGGACGAATCAAATTCGCAGGGCGTCAAACACACCGTGCATCACCATCCCTCGGAACCCTATGGATCGATGTCAATCGACCTTGGCAATCCACCAGCGTGGATCACGGGCGACGAAGACCATCTAAGAATCCTGCTCCGCCGCAGCGACACGCGGGTGCGGTATGTTGCCGACTACAGCGGTTGGGGACCGCAACAATTGGACGAGGAATTAAAGGTCGGCGGGTGGCTGGTCTGCGACGCAGAACCGGAACTGCTGTTTGGCGATCATGACACCGTTTGGGAATCGGCCGTGCGACGTTGTGGCCACGACGTGCTTTCATCCATCACGCCGGGCATCCGTTTTGGCGATCCAACCGTCAATTAGTTCACCGTCTTGCACGGTCACCCAGGAACGCACGCGGAAAGCGACGTGAATCAAAATGCCAATCCAGTAGCGGAGCAACCTGAGGACGTGCGTCGATACGTGGTGGGCGATATCCACGGTTGCGCAAAAGCGCTTCGCAGTCTCGTCGAAACCATCGCGCCCCGACCGAAAGACCAGTTGGTCTTCCTGGGTGATTACGTCGATCGGGGCCCGGACAGCCGAGACGTGATCGAACAATTGATCCAAGTGCGAAAGCTTTGCCGGACGGTCATGCTGCGTGGCAATCATGAAATCATGCTTGGCGGCGTCGTCTTTCGCGATCTTGACCCCACCGTTTGGCTGGGCAGCGGCGGAAAAGCGACCGTGGCAAGTTACGGGGGCGATATTCAAAAGATGCCCGAACACCACCGCGATTTCCTGAAGTCGTTGAGGCCTCATTACGAAACGACCGACAGCATTTTTGTCCACGCATGCTACGAATCGCATTTACCGATGGACCGACAAGACGATTCGCTTAGGTACTGGGCACACTTGACGCACTTGTTGCCGGCGCCACACATCAGTGGCAAACGCGTGTTCGTCGGGCATACGCCGCAAATGAGCGGCCGTATTCTGGATGCGGGTCACCTGATTTGTGTCGACACGCATTGTGTCGGCAACGGCTATTTGACGGCGTACGATATCGACAACAACCACTCGATCCAGGTGGATCGTCGCGGACATGTGCTACGCTCGCCCGCAAAAGCCGCCTTTCAAAAACTCTTAAAGTTTTTCCGATCCGGCTCGCGAAAACAATCGCACAAACCGGCGTCGGCCCAAAAACCGAATTCGAGTTCCGCAGACCCGTCGCTTGAGACCCATTCGAATCTCCATGGATAGCGATCGCCACTCGGAACAGGATGCCACCGGCCCCGTCACCCATGCCCCGCGTCACGTCGACGACTTTGGACCGACTGGCGAACACGCTCGCTGGTCCAGCCGCCCGGCGCTGCAGGCCAATTCGTCGGTCATCACTTCCGGCTTTACCGGCCTGGTCGTGCTGACGATGCTCGCGTGGCTGTTGGGCGCCGGACCAACGACTCTGTGTTTGATTGTCATCTTGTTAAGTGTGGCCGTATCCGCGTTCGTGCATCTGACGGTGCGGCATCACCACCAAGATATCCTGAGCTACGTTTCGCATCTGGAGGACGATTCGGCGCGATGGGAAAAACGCTGGCGAGAACTGCACGCGGATTCGTTATTGGCGACGACCGCGATTTCACAACTGACCGACGGCGTCGTTGTGTTGTCGTCCGAAGGCCGAGTGCTGCTGGTCAATCCCGCGGCAAAGAAACTGTTGTTCCTCTCTCGCGATGACAACCACCTCGGATGGCTATTCGTCGAAGTCGTGCGTGACCCCAAGATCAAAGCCTTGATCAATAGCGCGCGAGAACACCAAATCGCTTGCAGCGAAACCGTGGAACTTTCGGGCGGACAAACGGTTCGCCCCACTCGCATCGATGTCAATCCGATCACGTCGGGTGGTGACCGCGCGTTGTTGTTGATCATTCACGACGAAACGGAAACTCGCCGCGTCGATGAAATTCGACGCGAATTTGTCGCAAACGTTTCCCACGAACTCAAGACACCACTGGCCGCGATCAAGGGTTACGCCGAGACGGTCGAACTTGCAATTCAAGACGACCCAGAATCGGCGTGCCACTTTATGCAACAGATTCTCAGTCAGTGCCAACGTCTGGAACGCTTGGTGGCCGACATGATGCAGCTGGCACGGGCTCAAGGCGGCACGCACAATATGACTTTGGTCCAGGTCAAACTGTGTGATGTGATCGCCGAAGCACTGCGCGCCTGCGAACCGGTCGCCGAATCAAAACAGATCGAACTCACGTGTCGCGAAATTCACCCCGACTCGATCGTGATCGCCGACCGAGAAGCGACACTGACGATCGCCAACAACTTGATCAGCAATGCGATCCGATACACGCCCGAAGGCGGCCACGTGGAAATCGGAACCGAGCGCATCAAGGACTATTGGGCGATGGTCGTTTGCGACGACGGCGTTGGAATCCCCGAAGCGGAACAGCAACGGATTTTCGAACGTTTCTACCGTGTCGCAAAAACGCGAGAAACGACTGGCGGAGGAACCGGGATTGGGTTGTCCATTGTCAAAAACTTGACGCTGGCGCAGTCGGGCGAAATCCAACTATCCAGCCGGCCTGGGCAAGGTTCGACTTTCCGCGTGTTGTTGCCGGCGATCAACGTGAACAATGAAACTCGGCAAACCGCATCGCCTGCGCGGCCAGCAGAAAACGCCAAGTCCGGTTCCGGGTCCGATACCTAGGCCGCCGGACTGCTTTGTCGCGGCAGCACCGGTTCGCCAGGGCAGCATCAGTTCACAAGGGCAGCATCCGCCTGCGGCGACTTGCTCACCGGCGGCGATCCCACCGCAATCTACCGCCAGAGATCCGGCAAAACTCGGTGAAATCCGAAGCGGTCCTGGCCCCAGGGAGTCGGAAGCGGCAACTCAAACCGAGCTCAAAATTCACATAACCTTCACGCGTGGCCGGGGGTTTACCCCTTGGACACTTCATAATTTTTGACCACCATAACTCAGGATTCATTTTGCTCGCTGATTGTCCGCGAAACGACCTCGCGCGAATCGGCCTGCTGACCTTAACCGCTAGCCGAGCATGTCGAAGACCAAAGTTCTTGTGGTGGAGGACTACCGCCCACTAGCCGAAACGCTTGAGTACCAACTGCAGCGAGCCGGCTACGAAGTTCACCGGGCAAGTGACGGACGCGAGGCCCTGAAGCAAGCTCGACTCGTCCTGCCCGATGTCGTGTTCCTTGACGTGGACCTGCCCGTGCTCAGCGGCGTTGAGGTCTGCAAGCTGTTGCGAGCCGACCCCAGCACCAGCAACATGCTGATCTTGATCCTCAGCGCACTCGGTGAAGAATCTGATCAAGTCGTTGGTTTCGCGGTCGGCGCCGATGACTATGTCGTCAAGCCTGTCGAAAGTTACAAGGTTCTGCTGCAGAGACTTAAAGCACTGCTGCGGCGACGCGAACCGGCGTTCGAAGACTCGGAATCCATCGAACGTCATGGCGTCAAGGTCGACCGACGACGATTCGTCGTTTCGATCGACGAGTCAATCCTCGGCCTGACCAAGAGCGAGTTTCGGCTACTCGATACCTTGATTCGCCAACCTGGTCGAGCCTTCGGACGCAGCGAATTGGTCGATGCGGCGCTGGGTGAAGACACCATGGTGCTGGAACGGACCATCGACGTTCACGTGCGTGCGCTGCGGAAAAAGATGGGCGAAGCCGCCGACCTGATCGAAACGGTGCGCGGCATCGGTTACCGATTCAAGGAATAGTTCAGTCGCGGCGCGGCCCCGCACCCTCCAGCGCAAGTTCGCGATCCAACAGAACCGATTGAGTGCGAGGAATCTAGTCCGACGACGAATCTCGATCCGACCCGTCGTCTTCGGTTTCGTTGTCGCTGGCCGTGTCATCGTTGTCCCCGTCGGCATCCTCTTCGTCCGCTTTGGATGCGTCATCGTCCGCGGCGGAACCTTCCTTGTTAGCGCTGCCTTTCTTGGCCTTTTGCATCGGGTTCTTTTTCGTCTCGGCTTTGAACAGCTTGAAACGGCTCGGAACAATGCGTGGCGGCCAATGGTTGTTCGAATCGTCGGCATCGGCCGTTTCGCGACGCGGATCGAGTTCCAACCTGACGATTTCTTTGTCGGTCGCGATCATTTTCTTAGTGACGTCGCCATTGGATTTCCAGATTTGTGCGGGAATCGTCAGCAGCTCGGTCGTGTTGTCGGCGTAGTGGACGCGAACGATGATCGGCATGACCAAACCACCGACGTTTCGAAAATGAATGACATAGAAATTCGTCGTCCGCCTCAGCAGTGCGCGTTCGTCGGCGGACAGCCCGTCCAGAAATTTCTGAAACGTCTTTCGTGCCGCCGCGTCGACTTTGTATTCGTCGTACTCGTCGCTGTTGTAAAAGTCCTTCAGTCCTGGCTGCCAGTCGATTCGCTTGGGCAGTTGCTTATTGCGATCGTCCGATAGCGTCTTTTCTTTTTTCTCTTCTTCCTGTCGTTTTCGTTCAGCACTTTCGTCCGGGTCGCCACTTTCAATTTGAAATAATTCGACATCATCAATCGCAATATCGACGTGATCGGTACTGTAAAACCAGCCCCGCCAAAACCAATCCAAATCGACACCGGACGCGTCTTCCATCGTGCGAAAGAAATCGGACGGCGTCGGGCGTTTGAATTTCCAGCGACGGGCGTACTCGCGAAAGGCGAAATCAAACAGTTCACGGCCGAGGATCGTCTCGCGCAGAATATTCAAAGCGGTCGCGGGTTTCGCATAACCATTCGCGCCGAACTGCAATATTTCTTCGCTTCCAGTCATGATCGGGCGCTGATTGCCGCCACGCATGTAGGGAACGATCTTTTCGGGTTCACCTCGGCGCGACGGGTAATCGTCTTCCCATTCCTGTTCGGCAAGGTATTGCAGAAACGTGTTCAGGCCTTCATCCATCCACGTCCATTGACGTTCATCGCTGTTGACAATCATCGGATAAAAATTGTGACCGACTTCGTGGATCACAACCGAGATCAATCCGTACTTCGTCGCCTTGCTGTACGTCCCATCGTCTTCGGGGCGAGGGCCGTTGAAACAAATCATCGGGTATTCCATGCCATACACCGGACCGTTGACACTGATCGCCGTTGGATAGGGATAGGCGAAGGCATAGCGGCCGTAGACCTGCAGCGTGTGTGCGATCGCCTCGGTCGAATACTTGCTCCACAACGGTTCGGCTTCGTTGGGATAATAGGACATTGCCATCACGGTTTGACCGTCGACGTCCACCCCCATGGCGTCCCAGATGAACTTGCGGCTTGCAGCAAAAGCAAAATCGCGCACGTTGCTTGCCGCAAAGATCCAGGTTTTCGATCCGGCTCCTTTGGCGGTCTCGTTCGACTTCGCCTCGTCGGCCGTGATGACGAAAACCGGTTTGGTGGCGGACGCGGCTTGTTTTAATCGTTCGCGCCACTCGGGCTTTAGTACCTGTTCGCTGTTCTGCAGCTCGCCGGTGGCCGCGATCACCAAGTCTTGCGGTGCGGTGATACGTACGCGATAGTCGCCCAATTCCAACGTGAACTCGCCTTGCCCGAGAAACTGTTTGTGTTGCCAACCGGCATAGTCGGTGTAGGCAACGACGCGCGGGTACCACTGCGAGATCTCATAGATGTAGTTGTCGTCGTCCTCAAAGTGTTCGTATCCGCCGCGGGCCCGAATCATCTTGGCGTCGACAATATTGAATGCGTATCGCAAATGTACGTCGGTCGATTCGCCGGGCAATAATGGTGCCGGCAAATCGACACGCATCATGGTCTTGACGACGCGATAGGGAAGGTCGGCTCCGCCGGCATCACGCACCGATTCGATCTTGTACCCGCCGTCAAAGGCGCTGCGTGCCAACATCGATTGCACAAACTTGAACTCCATCCGCGATCCGATCGACGATGCGCGACGAGTCGTATTGGCATCGGAGTCGGGCTGGAAAATATTTTGATCCAGCTGAAACCATAGATATCGCAATTCATGGGGCGAATGATTGTGATACTTCACCCTTGCCGTGCCGCGGATGCGTTGGTTTTCGTCATCCAAGGTCACGTCGATTTCGTAGTCGGCCCGCTGTTGCCAGTATTCGGGACCCGGAGCCCCCGATGCGGTTCGCGAATCACTCGGCGTCGGCCACCAACTGTCGATCTGGAAGAAACGGTCCACCGAATCGGAATGCTTGGGGTTGGCCAGCGGCTGAGCCGAGACGTCGCGAGATGCGCAAAAACCGGTGGCGATCAGAACGATCATGACGAACCGAACGAAGCAGACCTTCATCAAGGTATCTCGAAGCAGCACAGCGAATCTCGCGTTGAAGTATCTCGTGGGAACCAGCAACTTGGTATTGAGCCAAAAACTTGTTGCCGAAAACGTACGTGTCAAATTGCCGCAATTGAGAACCCAGGCGGCCAGCAAACATCAAACGGCAAACTTTGTTGTCTCTCCGCACGTCCTGGGTGTGTCGGCATCCTCTAGGCTTGTCGGCATCCTCTGGCTTTGCCGGCGCACCCAGGCGTCCACCGCGGAGGCGCCAGAAAACGGTAAGGACTGGCCAACCGCGACGGAAACCGACACAATCTGTCTTTGAGGGTAGTTTAGTCAACGACGCGGACATCCGAACAAGCGTTAGACAAGAAGTCTCACATACAAAAGCAAAACGTTGCCAGATTCGATCCCGCCTGCACGAACCGTCGAACCGGATCCCGTCTCCATTGACGACTGGACCGTCGGCTATTGCACGAACGTTCACGCCGGAACCGATTTAGCGACGATCCGTGAAAACTTGGTCCGGTTTGCCGGAGCGGTACGCGCCAGCGTCTCTCACGGATCCGAACTGGGTGTCGGTTTGTGGCTGCCTGCCGAGGCCACACAGCAACTAGCGACGGATGCCGACGTGGAATCGTTCGCAGAATTTTTGCGAACCGAGCAATTATGCCCGTTCACGATCAATGCGTTTCCTTATGACAACTTTCATCAGGATGTCGTCAAGCATCGCGTCTATCTGCCGGCGTGGTGGCAAACCGAACGCCTGGACTATACCCATCGACTGGCCGAAATCCTTGCAAAGCTGCTACCTAATCATGTTCGCACCGGATCGATCAGCACGCTGCCGATCGGCTGGCCCAACAATCCCAGCGATCCGAATTCCAGCGACGTGGATTTGTCCGATCCGAATTGCGAATTGCTGAATCAGGCGGGTGCGAACTTTCGCGAATTGGCCGACCGGCTGCGATCAATCGAATCTCAAACGGGCCGCCGGATCGTGGTCGCAATCGAACCAGAGCCGGGCTGCATCCTGGACACTACCGATGACGTGATCACGTGGTTCGATCGACACTTGCCCGATTCACATCACCGACGATACTTGACCGTCTGTCACGACGTCTGTCATGCGGCCGTGATGGGGGAATCCCAATCCGACGTGCTGAACCGACTTGCCGCTGCGGGAATCGGCATCGGCAAAGTACAGGTCAGCAGCGCCGTGGTGGCCGAATGGGATGCAATGGCCGTCGGACGACGTCAAGAAGCAATCAAACAGTTGGCGGCGTTCGCCGAGGATCGCTACTTGCATCAAACCGGCCGCGTGAAAGATTCGGGCGAGTTCGAATTGGTCGAAGACCTGCCCGCCTTGATCGCGTCGGCACCGCCCCAAGGTGATCCGGTCCAAGGTGATCGGCGATGGATCGTTCACTTTCATGTCCCGATTTTCCTGGAACGATTCGGACATCTGACGACCAGTCATTCGGCGGTCTTGGACTGTCTGAACACGTTGGCACAGGATGCACAATCGAGTGAACCCAAAATCGATTTCACCGGTCACTTAGAAATCGAGACTTATGCCTGGACCGTTCTGCCGGAATCGATGCGCAAACGCGGACTGGCCGACGACATCGCCAGCGAAATCGTTTGGATTCGCAAAGCCATCGCGCAGAGTATCTGACCCGTATTCAGCCACTTATTCCGCGTCGCATGCACCCGCGTGTTCGGCGGCGCCCCCACCGTTCTCTGTAGGCCTCCATGATCAAGCTGGGCGTTAATATCGACCACGTTGCCACCGTTCGCCAAGCCAGACGCACGTATGAACCCGATCCCGTGATCGCCGCCGCGCTCGCCCAGCAGGGCGGGGCGGATGGCATTACGTTTCACCTGCGTGAAGACCGACGACACATCCAAAACCGTGACGTCGAACTGCTGATCCAGACCGTCAGCGTGCGGACGAATATGGAAATCGCCTGCGACGAGGAAGTGCTGGCGATCGCTTGCCGGTTGAAACCCGATCTCGCACTATTGGTTCCCGAAAAACGTGCGGAGGTGACCACCGAAGGCGGATTGGACGTGGCCGGCGATACGGGTCGAATTGCGGATGCCGTCGCCACGCTGAAACAAGCCGGAATCGAGACCAGCCTGTTCGTCGATCCGGACGAACGCCAAATCAAGGCGGCGGCAAAGATCGCTGCCGATGCGGTCGAGCTGCACACCGGTCCGTATGCTTTGGCAAAAGGAAAACAGTTCGACCAAGAACTGCAGCGACTTGTTCAGGCCGGAAAGGTGGCAAGCGACCTCGGCCTGACACTCAACGCCGGCCACGGTCTGAATTATCACAACGTTCGCGAAGTCGCCGCGATCGAAAACATGTGCGAACTGAATATTGGCCACTCCATCGTCAGCCGCGCGGTGATGGTCGGCATGCGCGAAGCGGTCGCAGAGATGCGCCGAATCCTTGACCTCTTTCAATCGCCAACTTGCCGATGACGATCAAGGCGCACGATCAATGATTCGCGCGGTCCATTTCACCAGCCGTTTCGGTGTCGGCCAGAACCATGCCGTCGCCGCGACACTGAAAAGATTGAATGTGATCGCGATACCGTAATGCGGTGCCAACAAACTGGTCAGACATCCCATGGCGGCGTAACAGGCGGTCGACGACAGGGTCACCGCCGTGAAAGCGCCCGCGACGCGGCGGCTGATGCGACAACGCTCGAAAATTTGACGCGTCGTCGTGTCCCACTTCCAAATGAAGTCACGCAGCGGGATGCCGCGCCGACGATTGACTTTCCAGACGCCTCGTTTGCGTCCACGTGTTTGCAGAAAGATGACCTTTCCCAAGTACGCAAACACCAAACCGATCACTCCGAACGCCAACGGAATGAGAATCAGCCAGTGGAAGGATCGAATCAATCCAAGCGTCCGGTCGGCTTCGGCAAGCCCCCAGTAGGCCACCGCCAGACTTAACAGTTGTGCCGTCAGCAGCGCGATAATCCAGCGCCGCAAGTCGTCCTGCAAGAACGCGATACTCTCGGGAATGACTCGGCGTCCGAATCGCCGGTTGCCCGAACGCGAACCGAACGCGTATCCGATCCACGGCCGCACGCGGCTGGGCACGTACCATAGCGCGACCAAGACCGGGACGATGCAAAGCCGCTCGTCACGCAACTCGTCGATTCGAATATAGGGTTGCAACCACAGTAACCCCATCACGAACGGAATCGCCATCACCATCGTGATGGTCAGCGTCACAAACCAGCCGGCCACGCATCCGAATCGTTTCCAATTGCGCGCAAAAATTCCCGCGCGACTCGGTTTGGCGATCGTACGTGACTTGGAAAGCATGGCCTGTGAAGAATGTCGTCCGTTACGTGGCGGCTGGATCGGCACCAAGCCGTCCACACAGCATATCTGTCACCGCAAGAATTTCGCGAGCCGATCAGATTGAAGACCTCAGGACGCCGCGATTCGATTCCGAATGGACAGGTTGTGCGAGTCGCAGAGGACAAATCACCGTGTTTTCCCGGCTTCGTCTGCGTTGTGCGGGCCTAGCCCGTGTCTTGCGGGCCCCGTGCGCCAGAACACTCCGGCAGGACATTCCGCCAGAGCACTCCGCCAGATCCCCAGGCAGGCCCCGTCGATGGGCCGATCGGTTGGCTGGGAAGAATTCACCGCTGGCGGCTCGTGATCGAAATGGAAAGTTTGCCCCGTTTCAATTTTTTTCTGAATCTTTGACGCAGCGTTGACCAGTCGTGTCACGGGGTCCGCGAAGAATCATGCTGTCGATCGAGTGGTGGACTCGTCGACGGTATCCCTCTTTGCAGGAAACAACCCGATGACGCAGCTTCTTCTCTTTGACGCCCCTGTTTCGAATGCCGCTGTTTCGAATCCCCCTGTTTCGACACCCGCTGCCACGACGACGATCACGCCGGTCACGACAAGTGAATCGGCGACCGCGGTGACGGCCGAGCCGAGTCAGCGATACGCCAAACGCCCCAGCCGTGGCCCCGTCGATGACCATCAGCCCGGCGTCCACCACATGGGCGATTTGGCTCGTCTGGTGCTGATGCGTTACGACATGGTGGCAAAACGCCGAGCCGAATTGGCCGAAAAACGCCGAGCTGAATTGGTCGAAGGGCGGCAAGCCGATTTGGCCGAAGGACGCCGTTTGGCTCGCTGAGACAGGCTGTCGTCTCGCTAACCCGTCGTCTTGCTAAATGTCGATGCGGTCGGCGAAACCTCGGCAGCAGCCGGTTGAGATTTCTTGCCGGTGGCCGACTTTTTTGCGGCTTCAGCCTTCGCCGCAGCCTTGTGACGCCGACGCAGCATCCAGCCGGTCACAATCGCCCCAAAGACAAAACTAAGCGAGGAAGTCGTGAACAGCAGGATCGAAAGCGGCAGTTGTCGTTCGGCGACGAAAGGAAATTTGACCGTGACGGCCGAAGAATTCCACAACAACAGCAGCAGAACGATCGTGACGCCGACGAGCAGAAAGAACCAGCGGATTTTCTGCAGCATTGATTCTTCTCCTGTCGATCAAATGACTGTACAAAGAAACAGTCGTTTGATAGCATTTCAAATTCGATTGTCCGCTTCGCTTGAATAAGACAGTTTAGCAGGCGTAACGGAATCGGCCCAACGATTTAGCAGTAACGAGCCCGGTTCGTGCGAAAGAGCGGCTAGCACCAAACGGGCGGTTCGTCACCACAAGTTCGACACAGTTTCGCAAATGTCAGCCCGCGGGCTGCCCAGGACGGGTCCAGTGCCGGACGGCCACACACTGGACCAGTGCCGGACGGCCCTGCCCAAGTGCCGGACCGTCCAGCCACAGGGATCCGCGGCTCACCAATGACGGACTGTGCTTGGCTTAACAAAACTGGCTCACCGGCAAGCAATCCAAGGCGCTACGATGGCGGCACAACAAACTTTCTCATTCCTGGATGAATCGCCATCGATCGATCCCCCTGTGTCTTCCAGGACACGCGTCCCGCCCCCCAACATTCAGCCCGCCAACATTCAGCCCGCCAGCAGAAAACAGGTCGTCAGAAGATCTCCCAGCGGAAAACAGGTCGGTGAAAAGCCGGTAAGCCTCCTTGCCGGCACTGGCCTGCCGAACGCCACTCTTCCCAGCAATACAACTGACGATCGCACCTCGGTCTTACAACAGTTGCGCCGCCAAGCCGGCTGCATCAGCACCGCGCCGGCCGATGATACGCCTGTCCTGTCGACCGGGTCCGCACAAATCGATCGCTATCTGCCTCACGGCGGGCTTCGCATCGATGCGTTTCACGAATGGGTCTCGGCATCCGATTCCAGTGGCGCTGCGGTGTTGGGCATGATCGCCGCGGCCACTTACTTGAACTCACACGACCACCACCTACCGGCATGCGGGCCATTAGTAGTGGTCGATCGCGAGGGCACTTTTTATCCACCCGCCGCGGTCGCTCTTGGGATCCCGGCACCCAAAATTGTTTTGGTCCGTCCGCAAAATCATGCCGACCATGTGTGGGCCATCGATCAAGCTTTGCGATGCGAATCCGTTGCCGCTGTCTGGTCGCACATCGGCGGACAACTGGGCGATCGCGACGCGCGCCGTTTTCAATTGGCCGCCGAACAGGGGCGCACTCCCGGATTCCTGATTCGCCCAGCCGCCGTTCGTGGGCGTCCCACGTTTGCCGATGTTCGACTGCACGTCGAACAGACGCGAGTCCTTTCGGATCAAAATTCTTTACAGCTGCAAGTCACGATTGATCGCTGCCGCGGCGGCACCACCGGACGCATGGTCCAAGTCCAAGTTGACGACCATGGGCGAATGCAACCGATCGAACTTCCCCAGACGTTCGACTATCCCATTACCGCTGGGCAACCACGGCACCAGGAAACGCTGCACCATGAAACGGCTACTATGCATTTGGCTTCCCGGTTGGCCCATCCAACGACTGCTCAGTCACGAACTGACACCCGCAATGATTCCCGGCGCCGCCGAGCTTGATGCCGCGGTTGCGTTGCAAGACTCGTCGCTCGAATCAAGCTTGCCCGCACACAGCCATGACGAATCGGCACAACGTCGAGTACTCGGACGACCGTTGGTGCTATGGGACAACGATCCGCGCCGCGGTCGTTTGGTGATCGCGTGCTGTCGACGCGCCGCCGCGGCGGGGGTCCGCGCCGGCATGCCGATCGCCGGCGCCAGTGAGTTGGTCAACCAAAGGCGAGAACAGGCCCCGAGCCAGCGCAGCGATCATGCGAGCCATCGCACCGATCATGCGAGCCATCGCAGCGATCATGATCGGGCCCGCGAATCAATCCAGAACACGCCTTCTTCACCCCACCAACAACAACCAAGTCTCGCTCCCAAAGCAAACAGCTTTGATGCAAATAAGCCTACCCGATTTTTGCCGCCCGTCGTGCTGCAACACGACCCTTGGCTTGACCAGGAATCGCTACAGAAAATCGCAACCGATCTGCAGCAAAAAATCACTCCTCAGGTCGCGATCGAAACACTGGACGAAAAACCCTGGGCCGGACGAAGCCTGCATCAACCCCAATCGCTGCTGTGCGAGGTGACGGGAATCACTCACCTGTTCGGTGGCGAACAAGGCTTGCTGCACGCGACGCAAAAGTGCTTGGCAAAATTCGGCTGTGTCGGCCGAATGGCGATTGCTGACAACGCTGCCGCAGCTTGGGCACTCGCACACTATGCGACTCAATCACGCCATCGCAGTGGCAACGAGTCGACCGAGTGGTTCATCGCGCCACCGGAAACAACATCGCAACACCTCGAACCACTGAGCATCAACGCCCTTCGCATTGCACCAGCCACCGCCAATACGTTGTACCGACTGGGTGTCGAAAAGATTTCGCAATTGATGGCACTGCCACGCGGCGGACTGGCCGCTCGACTGGGCGAGACGCTGGTGACACGACTCAGTCAAGCGCTCGGTGAAATCGATGTCCCGCTGCAAGTCCACCGTGCCGCCGCCGAAGACATCGCGTCACTAGAACTGGAATACCCCAGCGGCGATCAAAAGATCCTGGCAGACCGCGTCGAACGCTTGATCAAAAAGGTTAGGACGGGATTGGCAACACGCCAGCGTGGGGCATTACGCATCACGTGTCGCCTGGCCCTTGCAGACCTCCCGCCACTAACCTTCGAAGTCGGTTTATTCGCACCAACACTGGACGTCGATCACTTAACTCGCCTGTTGGTTAGCGCCATCGAAGCCAAACCTTTACCAGCACCGGTCACACACATCACTGTCAAAGTCACATTAAGTGGTCCTTTGCGAAGCACGCAAACAGCTTTGTTTGAAAAAGAATCGTTCACCGACGGTGACGATCGTGACGGAGATTGGATCCGTAATCCAGCAGCGGCCCGACTGATCGACGCACTTAGCGGCCGACTCGGACGCGACGCTGTTACAGGAATCTTAGTCAACGAAAATCCATTACCAGAAAAGGCTGTCACCACGTTTCCCTTAACAGGAAACTCGGTCCAGCAAAAACAAAATCAATCACGTCGACTACGAAAGCCCCGATTATACCCCACACGATCAAGCCCAACGCGTTCGATGTACGAAACGGGAATTGGGTTCCGCCAAAAATCGTCAATGATCCCAAAGCGAGAAAACCCGCTTCGTCGGCCGCTCATCCTACTGACAAAACCCAAAACAATCAAAGAACACCCCATTCAACCCAGCCATCCTGTTTTGAACACCAATGAAATCCCCAGTGCTTTTCGGTGCGGCGGCAAGATTCATCGGATCGTTCGACACTGGGGCCCCGAACGAATTGAATCCGATTGGTGGCAAGGCGATTCCATTCGGCGCGACTACTATCGAGTCGAAACCGACCAAGGACACTGGTGGTGGATCTTTCGCTCTCTGGGCCGGCAAACCGATCACGAGCATTCAAGTCCCTGGATGCTGCACGGGTACTTTTAGCGAGCAGAACCGCTCGTTCAAAGCACGGCTTTTGTGTGAACCGGAGTCCTTGCCCAGCGACACCAACGAACGCGTCGGTGTCTTGCCCGCTCAAGCAACACGTGTTGTTAAACCGCCAGCGTGCCGACGATCGCTTCCACACCGTCAGCGCCCAGTTCCGCAAGCGCGCCGGGCAACGCATCCAACAATTTCATCGACACCGTCGGATCGTAATAATTCGCCGTTCCAATCTGAACCGCGGAAGCACCAGCGACTAAAAATTGCATCACATCATCGATCGACGCGATGCCACCGATCCCGACGATGGGGATGTCGACCGCCGAACGTACTTGGTGCACACACCGCAGCGCAATCGGCTTGATCGCTGGACCACTCAGTCCGCCCATGCCGTTACCCAACATTGGTTTCCGGCGGCGCCAATCGATCGCCATTCCCAACACCGTATTGATCAGGCAAACCGCATCCGCGCCGCCATCGGCGGCACCCTGTGCGATGTCGGCGATCCGTGTGACGTTCGGCGTTAGTTTGGCCAACAACGGCACCTTGCACCGCTCGCGCGCCGCGGCAACGACCGAGCGACATGATTCGGCGTTGGTGCCGAAATCAATCCCACCGCTGACATTCGGACACGAAAGATTCAGCTCGATCGCCGCAACGCCTTCTTCGCTGCCAACCCGCTGGGCCAGTTCAACAAAGTCATCAACGGTTCGCCCCGCGACGCTGACGATGACCGACGTGCCAAGCTGTTTCAAATACGGCAGGTGATGCTGCAAGAACGCATCCACACCATCGTTATCCAGACCGATCGCGTTCAACAAACCAGCCGACGTTTCTACCGTTCGCCACGGCGCGTTGCCGATTCGCGGTTCCGCGGTGATCGTTTTTGGCAACACACCGCCGAGCCGCGGAATGTCAACGATCCCCGCCATTTCTCTTGCGTAACCGAACGTCCCCGAAGCCACCATGATCGGGTTCTTCAGTTGTAATCGACCGAGCTTGACTTGCAGCATGGATGAACAAACAACGACAGAGTAAAGGAATCAGATAGCACCGCGCGAATTTCGCGGGCCGATCAGCCGGGATTCGATGTTTTTCAACAACTCATCGGCAACGTGTTGTTTGGTGCCGGCGATGGTGGCGATCACTTCGCCATCGGGGTCCAGCAGCTCGACTTCGTTTTCTGATGAATCGATCGCTCGCGGATCATTGCTGACCATCAAATCACACAACTTGCGTTCGAGTTTTACGATCGCCCGAAATCGATGATCTTCGGTTTCGAGCGCAAAGCCGACGACCCACTGATCATCGCGTTTCTGTTTGCCAAGCGTTGCAACCACGTCTTGCGTCTCGATCAATTCCAGCTTCAACGTTTCGCCGGTTTTAGAAATCTTTTGGGCGCGAACGTAACTCGGTTTGTAATCGCATGGCGCTGCGGCGCCGATCGCGCCGTCACAAGTCGCAAACTCGGCGGTTGCCGCTTTCAGCATATCGTCGGTCGTCACCACCGGAACCAACCTGGCCTCGGGCGGATATTCAACCGTCACCGGTCCGGTGATCACCACGACCTCGTGCCCGGAACCAATCGCGGCCGCGGCCAAGGCAGCCCCCATGCGTCCGCTGGACGCGTTCGTCAAATATCGAACCGGATCCAGATATTGCCGTGTCGGCCCAGAAGTGATCAGTATTCTTGCCACATCAACACTACGACTCGAGAGTCGAATCGATCAGTTGATTCAGATGCTCGGTCGTCAATTCCATCTTGACCGCCGCTAGAGCGAACAACCGTTTCTCGCTCTCATCGATGCGACCGTCGGCCGCCATCATGCGGATCAGGTCTCGCATGACTTCGTCACGTTCTTCCGCATCGCCGGGCAACTCGATCGCAGCGTCGTCGCCCAGCCCATACGTGATCGCATCATGAAGCTCTTTTTCACCGAGCCCCAATTCCGCGCATCGGTCCGCGACCAGGTTGACTTCACGCTCGCCGATCGAACCGTCCGCGAGCGCCATCACGACCAAGTTTCGTAATTGACGTTTTCTTTGCAGTGGGAATGAATCACTCATGCCCAGATATTACCCCGCCGGATAAGTCCCGGGTAGATGGAGCAGCGGCGAGACTGGCCGCGACCAAGCTAGCGGCGGCGGCGGTCGATCGAACCGCGGTGGATCGGTCAGTGGTCGACCGAACCGCGGTGGATCGGTCAGCCGACGAAGGCCACCGGCAAGATTGATTCCAAGCCACGAATCACGATCACGAGCTGGCTGACACCGACCAATCACCACGGCGGGCTGGCTATTCGCGAGCGCGGACCGCCTTGGTGACGGTGATGTGCGGGGTGTTCAATCCCTGCAGGTACCCGCGGTTGCCCGCGACACTGATCCGGCTGTTCAGATGCGTGCGCAGATTGATCCCTGGCGACGGCGTCACGTAAGCGATCGTGTTGCCGCCATGATCGGTCAATGCAAACGGCGGGCTGTTCGTCCGAGCGGAATAGACCTGCACCAAAAAACCGGTTTCGATAAACGAATTCGACGACGGCGGGGCCAACGGCTGAGCCTGCGAAATTCCGTCGAGTCGTTGAAGCGGGCTGGGCGATGATTCACCGCCGGCCGGAATCACCAGTGAATGATTGCGGATTGCCGCACCCGAACCGTCGCGACGCTCGGCGACACGCTGGTACTGTTCGGCACGTTCGGCCAACAGCTTCGCGCGACCCGCGGTCACTTGGTCCGGCGTCGTTTGCGCGACACGATAGGCTTCATCAATCAGCGGCCGAGTCTCGGCGCTCGACGCCCGGCGGGCCATCAATCGTGACAGGACGAGTTGAAGCTTTTCAACATCGGCTCCCCGCACCTCGTCTTCGACCCGCATGATGTCTTCACGCGAAACGACATTGACCGGGGCAGGCCCGTTGCGATCGATCGAGTCGATTCCAAGCGACTGAGCCGGCATCGGGCTGATGCCAGAAACTTGCGAAACGCCGGATTCGCGCGCGGCACCGCTGACCCAATTCCCATCGCCTGCCGATGCATCCGCCGCGGGCGCCGACGCATCCAGGTTCGATCCAATATCGATCAATCTTGGCTTTCCGATAAAGGAAGCGTTTGCGATCGAGGTCGATTCTCGCGCAGGTAGGTTGGACGAGCCGACGTTTGAGTTTTCATGGGATGCGTATTGCGGCGTTGCGTCAGGTCGATCCGCGACCGAGTTGCCGATGCCGTCTTCGACCGAACCGCGAACCGCATTGGCTTGCCAGTCCTGTCGCACTCCGCTGCCAATCACACCACTTCCGATCGGCTCATCGCTCGCATCGGCTAGTGTTGACGGATGTTGACGCGAATCGGGTGCGTTTCGGAAAGTCGGAATTTCGTTGGCGGCAACAGGCTGAGGCGATGCCTGTCGTCGCGGTGATTGATAGGGCGCCATTCCCGTCACCGTTCCACCAGGCGATCGAATCGTTCGTCGCGAACTGGCATTGCGGCTATTCGAAATCGGAGCGGATGGATCGTATGGGTGCGTTCCCGAAACCTGCCCTGAATGCGGCTCCGGTTCAAGCAACTGTCGCGCCGCATCCGACGAGGCCAGCTTGATGTTGTCGGTCTGCTCATCGCCCCGTACTTCACCCGGGCGACGTGTCGGTTGACTTTGCTTGGGTTCGGTTCGTGCCACCGGCAAGAATTCGATGTCGCTGGCTTGTTGCTGGCGACGCACCGCGGCGACCAGTGCTTCCGGCGACTCAACCGTTTGATCGCGATGCACCCACCGAAACTCGCCCGAGGGTGGCACGATGCGATACCAAAGTTGCGGCCCATCGGGACCGTCTCGTTCGCTGCGACCGATGATCGTGACCTCTTCGCCTTCGGCCATCTGGACTTGCCAGCGATACTTTCTCGCTCGTCCCAAGTGCGTGCCGATCCACGCCACGGTTCGATCTTCGATGATCGTGCCGGCATCCTCGGATCCACTCAACTGGACCGTCGACGCGGGCACCCAGCAAAAACTGTTCTCCGGTGGACGCACACCCAGCCAACCGTCTTCGGTTTCGACATACACTTCCAGTTCTTGACCGTGCCGCAGCGGGTCCGTCCGGTAGTAATCCCCTGACGGTCCGCACCGCGTGTGAACTTCGTCATGCGCGACGTACACCACGTACGGTTCCGATGCCAATCCGTCCTCGGCGACTGCGTTTGACGACGAACAAGTCGCCGCGATCGTGAGGCCGATCGCGACAAAGACGGCGAAAAACGTTTGGCTAGCAAATGCACTTCGAGGCGATCGCATCGTGGGTGAATCTCTGTTTCGGTTGACGAAAATCGCGTTTCTGTTTCCAGAAAGGCTCCATTTAGTCGGTGGATAGTCCACAAACCGCCCGCGACACAAGACGAATCCTGGCAATGATTTGCCGCAATCGACATTTACCCGGACTTCGCCGCACTTATAGAATCCCGATTCCGTCTTTGTCACTTGTCGTTGATACGATTGGCTGCGTTTGATCGCTTCCACGCCACTCCTGCGTACCGGACACAAATCGATGAGCGTATTGATCAGTTGCGAAGTCGGGGGCCAGCGTGTCCCTGCGTGGCTGGTCGGCACGACGGGCCGGCACGCAAATGATGCGGACCCACGGTTTAATCGCGATGCCCCCAACCGCGACGCCTCCAATTACGGTGCTCCCAACCGCGACGACCCCAGCCGGGATGACCGCCAATCATTCCGCACAGATCAAGACAGCGTCGATCCAGACAAGGCGGATCCACACAACGTATCCAGTCCGCCGCGCGAACACGCAGCGGCGACGACGAGAACACCAAAGCAATCCGACGGCCCCCGTCGCACAAGCACATCCCGTGTAAGCACATCGGCGAAAAAGTCATCGAAACGGCTATCGCACGGCAACCTTCCCATGCGATTGCCCAGCGACACGGCCGCAAGTGAGATCGCAGCGGATCTGGCGAAGCGACTGCGTGCACCGCTCGTTGAAAACCCTTATTCGCATCAGCTGATCGATACCACACGTTCCCAAAAACACCGCTTGCTCTTTCCCGTCGGTACGCGTGGTTGGCCCGATGATCTCAAGCAACGTCTGATTGACGAAGTGCATCAGCCCTACCGCAAGTCGCTGCGTGAAACGATTCAAAACATGTTGCGCACACATCCGTACGTTGTTCACTTCAGCATCCGGACCTTCGAATGGATTCGCAACGGTAAGCCCCGACGCGCCGATGTCGGCTTGTTGTACGACCCGGGATCGAACAACGAAGTCGACTTCTGCCTGGACTGGATCGACGAAATGTACGAGAGCGCGCCGATGCTGAAAGTTCGCCGCAACTATCCGCGGCGCGGCAGCACCGAAAGCGTGACGAAGTCGATGCGAGCTGAATTCGCCGGACAGAATTACCTGGGTATCGAAGTCTTGCTGAATCGCGCCTGGGCCGGCCGGCAACTGCGAATTCGAGACGAAGCGATCAAGGGGATGTGCGATTCACTGGCCAGCCTGATTCGCCCCGGCCAAACCGACGCGGCCTAGTCGGACCGCACCGTTTTGCAGTCAAAGAGAACAAGGCAACAAGGTTAGGGATCAAGCCACATGGAAACGACTCGCTTACGGGCTTGTTGATTTAGTGAGCCGCGACGCGTGAGCGGTCGGGCATCGCGCATCGCCCGCGGTCTTACCGCCAACGGCTCACCACTCTTTCGGAAAACACGACGAAATCAACATATCCGGACACCTCGCTTACGCTTCGGGCTTCCGGCAAAACCGCATCACCGTGGATCGGTGAAATCACGACCAAGGCAACCACGGTCTCAAGCAAAACTGCTCAGCCGTCCCTGAGCGGGGCAGTCAAATCCATCGTTTCACATTGGATGCCCCGATTCGACCTGCAAAACCGTTCAACTTGGATGATCGTTCAACCCGATCCACTTTCGAGTCGCCAATGCCCTGGCCGGGAATCAACCGTTGCGTGAGCCGCCCACTTCCCGGGAGAGCCAAACACGCGGCCGCACGGCACGCCAATCCTGCTGCGTTTGCTTCGCCACCGGCAAGGCAAAGATTGGCGATCCCAGCGTCTTGGGTGGGCGCCGGAGCCGACTCAAACGATGTTCATTACCTGACCTTGTGACAAAAACAAGACACGCTAAAATCACCCGCTTCAACGACAAACCCGCACCCCTAGCTCAATTGGATAGAGCATCGGTCTACGGAACCGAAGGTTAGAGGTTCGAATCCTCTGGGGTGTACTCCTTCATCTGGCGTGCAGTGGCACGCAGATGCGACGACTTGCGAATTAGCCCGGTTTTTTCCGGGCTTTTTTCGTTTCTGCCCTGCTAGCTTCACCGGGCCTCCATCCGGCTCCGCCGCCTGCTGCTTCGGGTTCTGCTTTGCCCTTATTGGCTTCGGAAGAATCTTCACCATTGAGCGTTTTGTCCTCGGGCGTCCAGCGTTTTGCGATCGCTCGCTCGAAGCTCTCGGCGGTCGCCATTGCGTAGTGCAACATCGCGACGGGAACGCTGTTCCCTAGGCGTGCGGCAACGTCCTTGGCCGGATACTTCGCCATCCGTTCCGTTTCTCGCGTGGCTCGCAAGTCTTGGAACAGTCGCAGCCATGCTTGATGACCGGCTCGCGTGACGATCTTTTTGAACGTCGTTCTTAGATTCGCGTTCGTGTCACGATAGCGAGTGATGACATGGACCGTCACTCGTCGGTGAATCCTGATCCGCAGGACTTGCCATTTACCTTCCCCTTAAGATCGGTCCACTGTCAACTTTTCGTGGGCAATTCCAACTTGTTCTGTCACCGGACCCAAAAGCATCCCTGCCGATGAGACCGAATTCCCAAGTAAACAAGCATTTCAGCAATGGATATCGGTAAAGCCAAACAAGACGCTACGTGATAAACTGTTCTCAAACGTTAATTGACTGCATGGACGCGAAACGGAAATAGCAATGCTCAACCGCCAGAAAATACTCCTTCAACTACTCCGACAGGTAGGTCGCCCCGTTTCGCGAACCGAGTTGACCAAATGGGCATTTTTGTTACGCCACGAGTCTGATTCCGCCGGAGGCAACGCTTTCTATGAGTTCGTTCCTTACCGCCTTGGCCCTTTCTCGTTCGCTTTGTACCAAGAGTTAGACAAACTGCTGGATCAGAACTACGTCGCTCAAAGCGGCGAGCACGGATGGGAAGCTGGCGAAGTCGCAGCGCCAACCTTGGACCCAAAAGTCGGACGGGACGTATCCCGCGTGGTTAAGGACTTCGCAGGGTGGGACATTGAAAAGCTGCTCGACTACGTCTACCAACGACATCCCGCCTTCACCGTCAATAGTGAACGAATGAAGTTGGCGAAGCGACCAAAGACAAAACCCGCCGTCTTCACTGCTGGCTATGAAGGAATCTCGATAGACCGCTTCTTAAATCTCTTAGTCGAAAACGGCGTTGAACGACTCATCGACGTTCGACACAACCCCATCGCTAGACGATACGGGTTTCACAAAAGCACGTTGCAGCGATTAACGTCAAAACTGGACATCGACTACGTTCACGTTCCTGAACTCGGAATCCAATCCGCCAACCGTCAGAACCTCGACACGATGGACGACAGAGAATCACTGTTCAAAGTTTACGAAGACACGACACTCCAAGACGAACCAAACTCGGTCGCAAGCGTTGCTGACCTAATCAAAGAACGTCCGTCAGTCCTTGTCTGCATGGAAGCTGCACCTGAGTGTTGTCACCGCAGTCGCCTAGCTACCGCTGTATCAAAAATAACCAAGTTGCACATTGAGCACTTAAGGGCTGCCTAGGAAATGCCAAAAAAGAAGGTGCTAATCACGGTCAAGACCTACCCACACCCTTCGAAGGGATACCAGGAGCTCGTTTGCACAGCAGGAGTTTCAGAATCGGGTGAATGGATTCGGCTGTATCCCGTGGACTACCGCTATCGTCCAAAGGAGCAACAGTTTGAGAAATACCAGTGGATAGAAGTCGACCTTGAAAAGTCAGACCCTGGTAAAGACAACCGACCGGAGAGCTTTCGTCCTGACCTCGAATCAATTCGAGTTCTCGGCGAAAGAATGAACACCGATGACAACTGGCGGGAACGCCGTGAAATCATCGACAAGCTTCCTCATCGAACTCTCAACGAGTGGAAAGCAGAACACGATAAGGACAAGACATCGCTTGGGATTGTCAAGCCATCCCGCATCATCGATATGGAAATTCGGGAAGTCAAAGATCCAGAATGGAAATCTGAATGGAAGGCTTTGTTTAGCCAGATGAGACTGTTTGGTCCAGCTCAAAAACCGCTCACAAAACTCCCCTACTCATTCCACTACATCTTCGAATGTGAAGACGATGACAAACCTCACACTGCAATGTGTGAGGATTGGGAACTTGGCACGCTTTTTCTCAAAGAGGTAGACCGCCTTGGGTCCGAAGGAGCGGCAGCCGATAGCGTGAAGAAGAAATACTTCGACCAGATGTGCAGCGAGAAGAAGGACACGCGTTTTTTCATGGGCACGCGGTTCCCGTACAACGTTTGGCTCGTGCTTGGTGTGTTTTGGCCGCCCAAGATCATGCAGCGTGAGCTTTTCTCATAATTGCTAAGTCTTCCGTCCTACATGAACAATCGGATTGAGTAGGGTCGCGCAGAAAGGTCCGGCATCACCTTGGCGAACTGTGCGAGCTCGCTCGCAAATCTCAGCGTTACAGGCAAACGGTCGTACAGTGCATCATTGTTACAGTCCATTTTTGACAGTCCAAGAATCGCTCTGCACGTCGGCAACATTAGACCATGTCCACCAAATCTTCGTATCCCGAGAGGCCTAGGTGTTCCCTTCATCTCTTTGAAGAAGTTCTGGCCATTGGCTTGAGGAACGTTGAGGTGCTCGCGTTTTTTCGGACAGGGCTGTGGCTTATTCTGGTCGGTTCAGGAGAACCGGTCCCATGTCGAAATCAGACCCAGCGCACGCATCTTCGGCGGATCAGCCAAAGCGGCGTCGTTTTACGAAGGAATTCAAAGAAGACGCAGTGCAGATGCTGCTCGATGGCCATTCGGCGACATCGGTCGCCGAGCGGCTTGGCCTTTCCGGCGCTAACTTGCTGTATCAGTGGAAGCGTGAGTTGATCGGCCAGGCTGGCAAGACAGCCGAGAAGCTCGACGGCCGGGTGGATGACCTGGAGGCAGAACTGCGTCGCGTTCGTCAGGAACGGGATATCCTAAAAAAAGCGTTAGCCATTTTCGGCCGCGACGAGTGACGGACGTGTTTGCAGCCATCGATCAAATTGTCATTTCGGATTCGCTTGCGGCGTCTCGCGTCTGCGATCTGCTGGAGGTCAGCCGTTCGGGTTTCTACTCGTGGCGAAAGGAGCAGCGGACGAATCGAGAGCTGAAAGATCGTGAACTGATACCGCTGGTTCACGACATCTTCTGGCTTCACCGCAGACGCTATGGTGCTCGCCGAATTGCCGCTGAACTAAAACGCAGGGACGTGCTTTGTGGTGTGGCCAGGGTCGCCCGACTGCTGAAAACGCAGGGTTTGGTGGCCATCCAGCCCAAATCGTTTAAGCCTAGAACAACAGAAAGCCGCCATCGCCTTGGCTTCAATGACAATCTGCTCGATTCGTATCCGGGGCCGACTCGGATCGATCAGGTGTGGGTTGGCGATATCACTTACATCCCGCTTCGCAGCAGTCGGTTCGGTTATGTCGACGCTGATGGATTTGCATTCCCGGAGGATCGTCGGCTGGTCGTACCGACGGACCATGAACGAGGAACTGGTGATCGACTCACTGACCAAAGCGATCGGCTTGCGGCAACCACCGGCCGGCCTGATTCACCACACCGACCGCGGAGGCCAGTACGCGTCGACTCGCTATCGTGCGATCCTTCGTCGGGCATCAATGCGTCAAAGCATGTCGGCTGCGGACAACTGTTACGACAACGCGTTCATGGAATCGTGTTTTGGAACGCTAAAGACGGAACTTCCATTGGAGGACTACGCCGGAGATGCCGAAGCCATCAGAGAGCTCGGCTCGTACGTCAGCTACTACAACGTCGAGCGGCTTCATTCATCGCTGGGCTACCTGTCGCCCTGCGAATTCGAACTTCAATTCACCAGCAATCAAACCGCTCAGAAATAAGAGACTGGCGCGCCCGCGCAACCCGAAGCACCTCAACCTTCCAACGTTCATACCGAGACGAAGTCGGCGAGCTACAGTCAACTGCGAACTACCGCATGGATGACATGGCAGCCGTCTCGTTTCTCTCGGCAAAAGCCTACGACTTCCTTGTGAGCTACGAAGAACAGTAATCCTCACCCCCAAGCAGGCAGCGGTATTCGCTGCCTGTTTCTTTCCACAGCCGATTCATAAGTCAGCACTTCAATGGCCCATTCTCGATGATCCAGGCCGATACGATACGCAAGTTTCGCAAAACGCTAAATGGCTTGGCGTCGACGCGTTGCAAGCACAGACAATCCAATGGCGATGGCGAAGCTACTTGACGGTTCTGGGATGGCAGTCGTTGTCACCGTAATTGGTGCAAGCAGTGCTGTATCGGCCTGGATCATCGCAAACTCCGCAACCGGCGTGGGTGTAGCGTTTGGCGTGTCGAGGATGAGTGCGGTTGCGTCGATCGAGAGCGTCAGATTGCCTCGATACGATGGACGTGTTGATATGACGGCACTGGCGACGATGTTGTTGATGCCAGGCACCACGTTGACGCCCGCAAAGTCAAAGTCGGTTAATGTTAATCTTTGTGTGGTTGGTGAATCGAGGTTGACTGAATCAAAAAAGGAGGCGGACGAATTGAAAATGTATCCGTTGGTCGCCGCTGTCGTCGCGTCAAGATTGACGAAGTAGTCCAGTCCGGCGGTTCCGGACGTGCCGGAAAGCAGAATGTCGAATTGGTAGGACCCGAGATTCGTCGCTGCCGGGGTCTCGACCGAGAACCCCAAAGGAGTCCCGGGTGTAAACGTCGAGTCGGAAAGTACCAATTGAACCGGCGTAGCCGATGCCACCGAAGTGAGAAGCGCAGCCACAGTTGCCGTCATTAGTTGCTTTAGCATGTTGTTAAATCTCCCGTTTTTAAGACTATCAATTGAGTCAGAAAATCAAATCCTGCGATTCATTGCTGCAAAGTTCGAGACCTGGTCGGACGCGAGTAGTTGAACGAGATCGTCGTCTTCGTCGGTCTCGAATGCAGGAACGGACAATAGGTCATGATCGGGCAGAACCATTGTAGCTGTTCCTGTTGCGCTCTCATTCTCGGTTGCCTCAGGAGCCAGCTGCCGACTCAAAGCGTTGATGATTTGCAGGGCATCGAGCGATGTCACTCGTCCATCGCCGTTGACATCATAATTGCTGGGCGCCAGCGTGTTTGGATCGTTGAACAGTTCAGATTCGGCAAGCGAGCTTTGACGGGCGAGTCGATTAATTACCATCAGAGCGTCCAGGGCTGTTACTTGTCCGTCTCGGTTTGTATCCAATGCTGAAATCGCTTCAACCTCCAACGCATCTAGGGTCGCACCTGCGGGCCTTGAAATCGTTCGTCCGTTCGCTCTGGCGACGGTGATTCGATCGCGGACGCTTATTCGGCCGTCCCGGTCGAGGTCCGGGTCGGCGTCCCAGGTGTCCATTGTCGAGTTACGACCGAGGGCGACTAGGACACCATCCGTGTCAGCTTCGTCGACGGTTCCGTCTCCGTCCACGTCGCCAGCGAGGCGGTGAAAGAAGAACGAGTAGTCGTCGTTGCCTGTTCCGTCGGCATCACCGTCGAGTGGGTTACCCGCGATGTCGGTGACTTGCGCGGCCAGGAAGGTCATTTGATAAAAACCGTCATCGAGTGATTGGCGTCCGCCTGCGAATTGGTCTAGCGACCAAGTGATCTGGGAAGCACCGGTCTCTTCGTCGAAGGTGTAACGGAATTGATCGGCACTGAGCGGGACAGTGCTGTCTGCGTCCACGTCGGCATCGATGCCCAGGTTGGTCAGCGTGACGGCATCGGTGATCGTGCCTTCAGCGATCAACGTCGCGAGATTGGTTGCCTCGTCAAAGGTGAATGTCACCGAGTCAACGTAGGATCGCTGTGTCATTCCCGCCTGGATGACCGCCTCGGCTACCGTGGGTGAGATGTTGTCCGGAGCTGGAGGTGTCGTCGTGGTTGCATCGGCGACCTGCGGGATGGCCTCGATGTTGCCGGCATTATCTCGAGCGACTGTGTAGAACGCATAGCTGTGCCCGAGTTCGCCGACGAACTGGGCCGTCGTCAGAGTCGTTCGGTCAAGCCATTTCTCGTAGGGAGCGTCGTCGATCGAGACGAACACGTCATACGAGCCAATCGCTGATCCTTCCTCGTCATCCGTACCGGACCAACTCACGTCGAAAGTGGTCTCGATTGTCTGCGAGGGCAGTGCTTCCACCTCGCTGGTCGGTGTGACCGCATCAATCGTGTTGAAGATCGGCGGCGTATCGATCGGCTCATTGATGTCGAAAATGATTCGAGCTTCGGCATCGATGACATCACCAGTGCTCGCAGTTCTGCTGGGCCGGACCGAATAGGTAACGAAACCGTCGCCTTCAGGGGGCATCAGGTTTGGCGGCAAGAATCCGAGCAGCGGATCGAAGGGCTCGAGTCCCGTTGCCGGATCAATCGCCAGGACTTCCCAGAACACTTCGCGCGAGGCGAGATCGATACCCGCAACAACGTCGATGAAGATTCCATCCTCCTCAACTCGATCAAACCGCTTCGAGAATGCCGCAACGTTCTCTGGCACGCTAAATACGGTTTCTCCAATACCGAAGTCGCCCAATCGGAATGATCGAGGATCCAGATCACTATCCAACGTCTGCGTGATGAGTAGTTGCTGAACCGGTGCGTTGGCTACTAATGGATCGTTCTCGAAGCGGATTCGATATTGAAGATTCTCGGTAGCGCTTACCCAACGCTGCTCACCGAAACCATCAGGCCCGAGAATGTCATTCGGGTCAGAGTTAAAAAATCGCAGAATCGGATTCCGTCGAATGGGCGAGTCGCCTCCGTTCGGGTTATCTCCGTTTCCTGGTTGGTCGTCGTCACCCGGCTCATCGTCATCTGTCGGGTCATCATCGTCCCCCGGTTCCGGCTCCAGCGCATCATCATCAAGCGGTTGTGGTTTGGGTCGAGGACGAGGCGGATCAGGATCATTTGGGTTGGGGTCCGGATCTGGATCGGGGTCTGGTTGATTATCATCCTGTTCTGCTTCACACTTCGCGATGGCGTTAATTAACTCCTGAAGCTCGAATTTGGCATTCACGACGGAAATCTGATAGTCATTGATTCGATTCAACAAAAATCCGTATGCATCCGCAACATCTGCGATTGCATCGTTGGTTGAATCGAAACGATATGCCTGGAATGTGTTCCGAACATCTAAGGCAAGACTCAGGACACCAAGAATTGTCTGGCGTTGCGCGAAGCTAAGTCCAGTAGCCGCCGCCTCTACTCGAACAGCTGGTGCAAATGTTTCGATCGCGAGGTCGATTTGCGAAAAGACACTCAAGCCGTTGAACGCCGCTTCATCGAGCGCATTTCCGAATCGATCTGGATCGCTGAAAAATGAGCGTGTCGAGGAAGCCAATTCCTTTACAGCGTCATACGCAGCCATCATGTCAACCACAGCGAGAGTGATCGAACTCAACAACGCTGATGTACTCACAGCTGCCTGCGGATTTCTGGCAAGAAGGGCTTGGAAAGCAATTCGAATAGCGGCCACGCGAAGAATTACGGTCCCAGTACCTTTGATAGCGGAAGCAACATCTTGGGTCGCTCTCAATCCCAGGACACGGCCCGCACTGTCAAATTGCGACTCCGCGCTTTCAACTAAGTTGAAGCTTCGTACGTGACTACGAATTGCTCTGTCGACCGCTGCGGGTGAAAGTCCGCACCCATCGGGAATAAGCGGAATGTCCGCAAAACTGGGCGCTGACAAATCACGCTCGTAGTCAGAAAAGAAGAACCTAGATAGCGATAGAGCAGTAGATGCCGAATCCGATAGCCCAACGCGGATTCTGCGAGCAAACAGATCGTTCTGCCGGATAAGGTTGATGGCATGGCTAGGTCCAATCTCGCCTTCAGCAAGACTGGAAATGTCGGAGTTCTCACTGTTTGAAACCAAATCTACGATTGCCAGTTTCGACTCTGCTGCCAGCGATACGGGCACTAATTCGGACTCTTCTGCTGTATCTACGCCGACTCGGTACTCGCCAAACGACAGGTTGCCAAGTGCGAATGATCCAGTGGAATCGGTCTGAGTCGTCCACACATCAGAACTAGCGGATTCCGCCGCAGGTACTACGAAGACCGTAGTATTCACCAGGAGGTCTCCAAATTGATCGACGACGTTTCCTGAGATTGTTCCTCCGTCTGAAAAAATGAGTTCAAGCCCCGTTACGGTTTCGCCCGGATCGAGTGAGATAGTTAGAGGAATGCTGACGCCGGTCGATTGCGTATCCAGAAACACTTGGTAGTCGCCAGGCGGAATGTCTTGAAACTCGAAGCGAAGATCGACCAATGGCTCTACGCTAACAATCACGTCGTTCTGTTGCAAAATAACCGTTATATCGCCATCCATCTCAATATCCGATTCAACTATCAACTGACCCTGCACAGTTGCTGCACGCTGTAATTGCACCTGTTCTGAAAGCGTTCCTGGTCCCGTTCCCACACTGACTTCCAGAACTCTGCTTTCTAAATGGCCATCCGCGAATATGTGAAGTGTGTATTCGCCGGGCGGAAGTCCGGACAGCAGAGCTGTGTTGTTTTCAATTTGAGTTTGAAACGTATCCCATGGCATTCTGCTACCAGACCTAAAGGCAACTAACCTACCATCCAATTCAGGAAAATTTGTATCACTGGACGAAACTGTTACCGACAGCGTTGACTCCGGAACCAGGGGCACCGAAACATTTTCAGCCTGGCTATCAATCGTAATATTCGGCACTACTTGCCTAGCATATCCTTCCGCATTAACGACAAGTGTGTACGAACCCGCTTCGACGCTGGGGAGCGACTGAAACCCACCTACATCGCCTGAGTTAGAGAAACCAAGAAGTATGCCGTCACTTGAATAAAGTTCTGCGGAATAGGCGTTAAGTTCTGATTGCCCCTCTGGGCGTAGCTCTGGTAGCAGCTGAGAACCAGGCGATACTCTCAGTGAAAAACCAAGAATGCCTTCATCTTCCTCAATCGTTATCGATGAGTTCAGGACAATTCCCGACGTATAATCGATTGCATATTGACCCAGCGACATTGAATGTGCGATGAACGTTCCGTCACTTCGCGTGGTTGCCACAAATGTCTGACCTGTTGTTAGGTTGAGCAACCGAACTTGTTCGTTAGCCAGAGGAACAAGAAATGAGCTGGCAAAAACCTTTCCTTCGATCGATATTGACGATTGGGAAATCGCTTTTTGGACCTCGAGGTCCATCACCTCGTAGAACGTTGGGACGTCGTTCGCATAACTGGAAATCAGGGTCGCGTTTTCTGCCAATGCATCCAGAACATCCCCATTCGTCAGGCCTACGTTCTCAACAAGTTTTGAGAAAACTTCGTCATACCGGACGCTCGTCAGGTTGCTCGGTCGCAATCCTGGCTTGACCGATTCCCAGTCGAAGATTGCACCACGATTTGCGAGCTGCCGAGTTGTCAATGGAACATCGATTCCCGGTTGAATCGAAGCCTGCGAATAAAGCGTGAGAGTTCCAAAATCGCCTGGCTTCAAAATGCCCTTCGGCCCTCCGTTCTGATTGATCCCCACGAATTCGTAGAGAAGCCCCAGGTCGCCGCCAGTCGGCGTGAGAAACATTGGTGTCGTGTTCCCGACTAAGACGAACGGTGCGGGAGCATCGTTAAGCCCATCGTTGGCCCAGGCAAATTCAACAGCGTACTGGGCACCGATACCAACTCGGGATGGAGCATCAATCTGAACCTCCGCCAGCCCGCCGCCGCCAGCGACAACCTCCAGACCGTCATCGACCACAATCGAACCCGCCGACGCCGTCGTCACCTCCACGTCGTATAGCCCTGGAGCGAGACCACGCAGATCAAACGTTGCGTAACTCTGTGTCGATGTGTCATGCCAGATCTGTACGGCTGGAATTCGCGTACCTTCTGAGTTGACAAGCGTTGCTGTCAGAGTTCGGTCAAACTTTGCACCACTGATCGAGATGGTGCGATTTCCTACGTTTCCTCCGCGACCGAAAGCTTCATCGAATACTGTGAAATCGATGGTGTTCGCCTCAATCGTCACTGCCTGGTCGTCGGTATTTTGCTGACCATAAGCCAGTACGTAGTAGGTGCCCGCTTCTGTGACCGGGACAACAATCCGCTGATTCGGGGCGAGCGCGTTTGCGAAAGTGAAGTCGGCTTCGGATCGAGTGGGGATTTCGCCGAAGCTGACATAGATTTCGTTGACAGCATCGGCGTTGTCCGAGTCAAGCTCGAATAAAAGCGTCTCACCTTCTTCGACTTCAAGCTTGTAGAAGAGCGATTGGCCATTGCCAAGGTTACTCGTGACCGGAACAGCGAGAGTCAACGATTCAACATCGACGTCGGTGCGATCGATCGAAGCAGCGATGTTGTTCTCTTCACTGGCTTCCGCAATTTGGTTGCGGATGTCCGAACGGACAATGATGTGGTAGTCGCCAGGGACAACGCCCGGCAGCGGTGCTTCGACGGTTCGCGAATAGCTGCCGGTTCCGGCGATTGGTCCCGAGACATCAACCGACCCGAACAGACGGTCGCCAATGTCCCATTGAGCGTCCACGGAGATGTAAAGGCGGTCGGTCCAACGACCGTTGATCGCCTCGGTCGAGAGATTGCTGACGGTGTAGCTGACCGATGCGACTTGATTAAGCGCGGCAGACGCGGGAACCGTGATTGTGCCGACTGCGAGATCGACGGGCGGCGGTAATGTTAACTCGATCGGCTGCAAGTCTCTAGCGACATTGTTCGCGACACTGCCAACTTCTAGGATTCGGTCGCTGCCATCGGTGTTGACAAAAACGTAGTAGGGGCCGGAGAGCCCTCGTGGAACCCTGAATGTCCCGGTTTGGTTGTAACTTTCGCCGATTTCAAGATCGTTAGGTCGCTCAGCAAAGCCGAGATAGATGTCTCCCTCTTTATTGAAGACCTGATCCAGTGAGAGGTAGACCGAATCAAACCACTCGCCATCAGTCGCAAATGCGTCGTTGCGAACGGTCCACGAAACGTCGATCGTTTGCCCGCTAATGCCGGCGGCGAGAGCGTCAACACTCGTTACGACTAGGTCGGCTGGCGGGCGTGGACCATCGCCTCCGGTGCCATCTGGGTTGAACTCGGCGAAGCGAACGACTTGCGGCGTTCCTGTGACATTGTTTGATTCACCCACTCCCTCGATCACACGGTTGCGGGCATCGGTCTGAACAAGGACGAAGTATTCGCCGACCGCAGCCAGCGGAATTGCGAAATCTCGGTTTCGCGAATAGCTTTCGTTCGGGGCGAGCGGATTGGTTCGCTGGACCTCGGCGAGACGGATGTCGTCGAGGCTGATGGTCGTGTCTTGCGACAAATAGATTCGATCAGCCCAAAAGTTCGCGTTGGTGACGCCGGAGCCGGTATTCGTGACGATCCACTGGATATTGAACGGGCGACCGGCTTCACCGGTATTTGCGGTCGTCAGCGACGTGACCTGCAAGTCGGGTGTATCGCGGCCTATCGATACCGGTACGGCGGAGCTGACGTTGTTGGCTCGCTGCCCGTCCTCGAACACTCTTTCGGCCGCGTCAGTTTGAAGGAATACAAAGTACTCCCCTGGCGAGATATCAAACGGAATCTCGACCGCTTGGTTGTTGACCTCGTAGCCTTGCCCGGCTTCGATGAGGCCGATGTGTGAGCGACGTTGCAGAGTGACGTCGTCGCCGTTCCCGAAAACATCATCGGACGAAAGCACAATGTCGTCTGCCCAGCGGCTGATGATGGTGCTACCGGTGCCAACGTTCTGTACCGACCAATTTGCGAGGAAGGTTTGGCCCGCGACAGCAGACGCCGGGACTGACAACTGGGTTGCGGAGAGATCTGCCGGACTCTGGGTGAAGCTGGTCGTGGTAACCGAAACGCCAGTGTTGTTGTCATTGCTCAGTTCAAGCACTCCGTTTCGCGAATCCGTCACGACGAAAACGAAGAACGTTCCAGCTAACTCATCGGGTACACGACCGCTGACGGTCGAAGTATATCGGCTGGCTTCGGTGAAATCGGCGGCCAATGCGCCAAAATGAGTTGACGATGTGAGAAATAGGTCTTCGGAAGGATCGAACTGATCGTCGGATGAAAGGTAGATTGCATCCGTCCAAGCGGTCGTCTGCGTCGTAGTCTGTCCAAAGTTTTCAACGGTATAGGTGACATCCAGCAACTCACCAGCACGGGCACCATTGGGGATGGAGATGTTAGTGACCTCGAGGTCGGATAGTGCTCCCTGAATGACCGTTGTCGGCGTCTCTGACGCGATCGTGTTGTTGTCCTCGAACACGTGCTCGAACACGTTGCCACCGCCGAGGCCATTGACCGCGTCTGTCTCGACAATGAAGAAGAAGTCGCCGGAAACTTCGAGCGGAATGGTGAATTCGGCGCTCGCCGCATAGGTCTCACCAGGAAGCAACTCGCCACTACGAGTTATCTGTGCCAGCGGCTGATCGTCCTGGTCAAGCGTCTGGTCGGTGGAGAGAAAGACTCGATCGGTCCAGAAATCGGTTCGCGTGCTGCCTGTACCCTGGTTCCGTACGACCCAGTCGATCCGAGCGGTTTCGCCCGATATTCGAGTTGTGGGTGCGATGATTGACTCGACAATCAAATCCGGTGGCGGAGTGAATGTGACATCGGTAGGGCCACCGGATGAGATATTGTCGTCCTCGCCGCCGAATTCATTGACACGACTATCGGAATCCGCAATGACCAAGAAGTAGTACGGCCCATTGATCCCACGTGGCAAAGTGACCTGAAAATCTTCGGTGCGGTAGGAGCTGCCGACATCCAGAAAAGATTGGTTGGGAGTGCGACTAAGAAAAACGTCAAATTGCGGGTCGAAGACCGTATCGGTAGATAGATAGACGGAGTCGTTCCAGATTGGAGCGTTGGTGCCTCGCGTGCCGATATTCTCAACCGTCCAACTGATCACAGTGCTCTGGCCGGAGAAGGCAGTGTCCGGAACAGTAACATCGGAGACGATCAGGTTGGGGAAAGGCTGCAGAGTCACGGCGACCGGGGCGTCATCAATCGCAAGGTTATTGCTCTCGCCGTCACCCTCGAATACCTCCGATTCGGTGTCAGTTGCGATGACAACGAATCGATTCTCGTTTAGGGTTCCGGGAAGCCTGATCAATTGTGTTCGTTCAACGGAATCGCCTACCGGAATTTCGCCGGTGAATGTAAACGTGCCAAACGCTTGATCGTCGCCAATTTGGTCGTCGTCCGACAGAAAAACGCGTTCACTGAAGCTTCCCGAAAAGGAAGCGTCGCCTTGATTGGAGATCGTCCAAGTAATCGGAATCTGCTGCCCGGAGAGTGCGGAGGGCGGCGAAACAATGCTAGTGACCACAAGATCGGGCAGCGGCGGAAGTTCGACCGACAAGGGACCGAGAACGACCGTGTTATTCAGCTCGTCCGTTTCCAACTCGGTTTGCTCGGCATCCGTGACAAGCAACAGGTTGTATGGGCCGGGATCGAATCCGAATGGAAGAGTGAAGCTGTCATCAATGCCGTACGACGATCCAGACGGAGTCAGTGGAAGAGATGCAGCAGGGCTAGAGAACTCACCTACCAAAAAGTCGTTCTCGTCTACTAACGTATCGGTTGATACGTACAGCCGATCAGTCCATGTTCCAACAGTGTCACCAAGCCCCTGGTTCCTAACATTGAAACTGAAGTCAAACGGCACGTTTAACTGCACGGTCGTCGGAAATTCGGATACGTCTGCAACAAGGTCCGGTTCGACTCGTCTCGAGACGGAAATCGCTCTAGATGCGATCTCATTGTTGTTGCTGGACGCGGGATCTTCCTGCTCACCGCCGTCTGAATTCACAGATAGAATCAAAAAGAAGTCGCCCTCGATACGCTCCGGCAGTACGATCTGCGTCGCAAAATTCGCAGAGCCTCCGAATGCGATCCCTTGATTAACTATTTCGTCTTTCAACAGTGTGTCGTCGTCGCTTAGATCGCTATCCGTCGAAAGATAGAACTGGTCCGTCCACGCCGCAATCGTATCGCGACTGCCTCGATTCTCCGTGGTCCAGGCAACGGCAACGGTATCCCCGCTTGTCGCTGTATCCGAAACGGTGATGTCGATAGGCGCGAGATCGGAGTATTCAGTCGTCCCGGTCTCGCCAACATTAAACTCGAAAATATGGTCTCCGCCCGCATTTCCATCTTGGTCTCCGTCGAGCATATTGCCTGCCAAGTCGGTAACCGCATCCCGAACGGTCAGACGGTATCTACCATCCGAGACTTCGATAGTCGACGCGACGAAGATGATCCCGAGTGCTTCGTTCAGAACCTGCTCTGTCTCATAGATGACGTCGTCAGGCCCATCGAACTGATTATCGAGACCCGCACTGCGCAACTCGAAATTTGGGCTCACCCATGTCGATGGATCGATCGCCTCGCTAAAATCGAGGATAATGACGGGTTGTAAGAAAGCACCCAGCAAATTTGCTTCCGTCACGAATGGAGGAATAGTTTCTTCACCCTCTGCTTGTACTGCGCGCTGATCTCGAAACCCTTCGGTTTTAACTCTTCTCTCGGTATCGGGAAACAGTTCACTGCGAATGGAACTTCGGAGAGTTAGTTCTTGACCGGAGTTTTGGCTCATTCCCGTAACGGCGGCTCCCGTGCGAACGATTGGATCTGAATGGACCCGATCGACAATCGGAGCAAATTCATTAACCGTGCTAACATCTCGAAGCGTGATAAAAGAATCGGCTGAAAGCAGATTCCTTCGTTCAAGCAATTCCATTCGAAGCGTTGTACGCCGTCGAATTCGCTTTTGGGTCTGTTGCTTATGCTTCATCGAGATTCCAAAATTACTTGCGCACTTCGATTCCGAGAGAGACTCATGTTCCGTGACAGCACGAAAGAACTGTTTCGCCACCCCTCCACCTAAAGAGCTAATTTACGGGCATCAGACGTGGCCCGAAACCACCCGATGAATCGGGATTCGAATGGAACAAGGCTCTTCCAACTAGCGCCCGTTATTCACCCTAGAAACGATTGGCATCGCTAATCCAAGGACGCGTCAGGCACGCCTCATCGTCTAAACTCCTTCGTAAATTCCTGTCGAGTCCATTTTTCCGCGCATAGAACGCCCGCTGGAACGTGTACGCGTTGGACCGGGATCACGCTTAACTGCAGATACACTGACGCCAAAATCAGCGACGATTTCCCACGCCTGGTTGAACGAATTCTTAGGTAACTTTTTTTGCACATCATCAGTTCTGACAATCTTCGCCTTCTGACTGCAGCCTCCGCTTCGATGCTCGACTGTGCTACTTCTGTCGACACTACTCCTTTGCCTCCTGGTTTTCCTGTTCGTCTTCCCGGTGGGGTGAATAAACACTCAAACCAATCAAAGGAGAACAACATGTCAACAAAACCTGTATTTAGTCGACGCCTTGGAAGAATCGAAGTTGCCGTTTGGCGAAACGAATCACCGGATAGCGTCTGGCACAACATCACCTTCCAACGCTCGTATCGGGACGAAGTCGGCGAACACCAATCCACCGCGAACTACCGCATGGACGACATGGCAGCCATCGCCTTCCTTTCGGCCAAAGCGTACGACTACCTCGTAAGCTGCGAAGAACAGTAGTCACACCCAGCAGGCGACCTCGGTCGCCTGCTACCTTCCCAAGATACAGGAATTGTTTTCCAATTGCTCCACCATTCAATCGCCTCGCGTATGTCCCGTTCACATTGTTGCGTACAGACAATTTCAAGGTTCAACACTCATCTGGGAATCCAAAGTCGAGACAAATCTCGCGATCGACATCGCCAGCGGATCGAGTTCTTCCGTCGCGAAATGACGACAAACCTCGCTCAATTGCAAGACGTCCTCGATCACGGTCAATGAGCTCCGACACGTATTGCTCAGCGTTTGCGAATCCGGCTTCGAGCGACTGATCGTGAGCATCCTCAGGAAGTGTAATTTGGACTGGGTTTGGGATGCGGCGATTGGATATGACCGCTGATCTCTCGCCGTGGTTGGGGTGGTGTTCTTGCGATTCCGCTTTCGGTGGAATCTCTTGGCCCAATCGTCGATGACTGGTGCCAGGAATCAACACGTCCTACCACTGGTGGGTAATTGCGAATCGGTGTTGACCATGCTCTGCAAGATCTTGGCTTTGCAAGAGTCAGGGCTTCGTAGGATTCGGGGCTTCGCGAGACTCGGGCTAGATGGAGTACTCGATCGTTCCTTGCTTGACGATGTGGATCGGTTCTTGCTCGAGAATCGTTTGTGCGACTTGCATCGCTTGATTGCGCAACTCGGGAACGGCTATCGTTTCCCACAGCGTTCCCTTAAGAATGGGACCGATCGCGTAGAGGAACGTGGATGGATTGCCCTCGCCATCGAGGACCGTAAAGTCGTCGTTGATCTCGACACCCATATCCATCGGATCCACCTTCGCGAGCCCACGATCAAACAGGTTTTGATACAACGGCAGCCCGCTATCGGAAAACCGTGATTTGGGCCCCGTGCAATTGATCACGAAGTCGCCTTTGACAACCTGTTGCTCGCCCTCGGTTGTCGTCGTCTGTACGTCGATCGTCGATTCCGCTGATGTCAGCCCCTGGATCGTGGCAGGCAGGATGGATAGTTGGCCACAATCCAACGAATCGGTGACGGCATCGTGAATCGGTCCGGCGATGCGATGGCGAATCACGTTCCATTGTGGTGAATACTCTTTGAGAAACCTTTGCTTCTCTTCAACCGAAAGACTCTTCCATAACTCTTGCGTGCGGCCGCGCAGCATGTCAACGGCGATCGCGGGGTTCTGGCTGATCCCACGCAGACGTTCGCAGTCCTGACGAACCAGTTTGGACAGTTCCTTCAAGCTGCGTGATTCACCGTCATCAGGAACGGACGTCGGCCACTGAATCCCTCGAAAGTGGCGTTGTGGAAGCATGCCGTTTCGCGAGATCGCCGTGATCCGGCCGCCCCAGCCGATTTCGCGGAGCGTGACGATGACATCGACGGCTGTCAAACCCGTCCCCAGCAGAACAATGTGACCATCGTTGTCGGGAAGGCTGGCGTGCCAGTCTTGCCAAGGATTCCCGCAGTAGCGTCGGTCGCTGGCCAATCGCTCTGCACCAGGTAATGCAGCGGGCGGTTGATTGCCGGTCGCCAACAGAATGGATTCCGCCTGCACCGACTTGCCGCCTTCCAGCACAACCTTTCCGCCAATGCTATGCGGTTGAACGTCCACCGCTTGGCCTTCGATGACTTCACACTGCACGAGCGCGCGTGGATCGGCCGGCCCCATGAAGTGTGTCGCCAAGCCGCGGATGTAGTCTCCGTAGATACGACGAGGGATGAACGTTTCACGCAGTTCATCGTTGGTCAGTCCGTCGAAATCACAGCGTGAACGCAGCCAGTCAAAGAAGTGACTGGGGTGATCCGGGAACGCAGACATGTTGCGCGCCGCGACATTCAACAAATGTTCCGGTCGAGTCGTCCCATAGGCCGTTCCCCGACCAAAAGGACGCCCGGAATTGACGACGACGACACGGTGAGGTTGCTGCGCCAGCCGGATCAAGTTGACCGCTGCCAGCGTTCCACTAAAACCGCCGCCGATGATGACTGTTGTTCTCATGTTCGGATTCAATCGTAAAGTTATTCTGAAAATTGAAAGGCTTGGCTGTTGAACACTTGGCGTGCGCGATTCGCCGCCAACGAAACGACAGTTGTTATCCCCGCTGCGTTAAGTTGCGATATCAGTCACCCACCCTAACGACTTCGCGAGCGACAAGCGACTTCGCGAGCGACAAGCGACTTCGCGAGCGACTAGCGTCGTCGACTCTGGCAGCGGACGTCTGGGTTCTGGAAGGACGATGAATGAGTGCGAGTCCAAGTTTCTTAACCTTTAACTTCTTGCCCAACCATCAACTTATTGCTTGACGCTTCCTTTTGCCCAGGCTCGGCCGCTACCGCGTCATCACGCTTCGGTAAGCGACGGATGTGACACCGGATAAACGTTTGCCGTTTTCATATCTCTAATTCTTTCACCGACGGCGGTTCCACAACATCGTGCTGCGGTGACCCGCGATACAACAGTTGGCAGGCAACCAAGATCAGCGTCACCGCAACGATGGAACGAAAACGATCGGGATCAATGCGGTGCGTGGCGACTTTGCCCAGTCCCACGCCGACGATTGCAAACGGTACCGCCCAAGCGGACTGCCAAAGGACGCTGTCGGTGAGAAATCCTGTCATCGCGAGCCCAATCGTCCGGAAGATCGCAATCAGCAGCAGGCACTGCACCACAAACCCTTTGAACTTGCGTGTCGACCAAGATTGGCGGATTGCAAACGTGGCAACGGGCGGGCCAGCGATGCTGACCGAACCGGCCAGGAACCCACTGACGGCGCCTGCCCAAAAACTGGCGTTCCCCGACGTTGGTGTGGCATCCTGCGGGACGGGCCGAATACTCAATAAGACCATCGCGATGATCGCGGCACCCGTGAAACGCACGAGAAGCCCCAGCGATATCGTTCCGAATACCCAAATCCCCATCGGCATGAAAATGATCGCACCCAGCATCGCGCTGCCAATCAGTTTCCATTCCACTTCGCCTCGCCACGTCCAGGCGGCGACCAGCAGCACAGGTAAGCCGCTGACCGAAATCAAGACGTGTGCGGCGCGAGCATCCATCACCATCGGCAGCATAGCGAGGCCCGTGATGCCGTATCCGAAACCAATCGCACTCTGCACAAAGCCCGCGGTCAAGACGATGAACGACATCAACAGGAATGGCAGGTAAGGTTGCAATTCACTAACCACTTGGCAACTCCTCACCGCGTGTCTCGGGCAAAAAGCTAACCACCAAAATTCCGACCAGGAACAGCATGCTGAGCCCGGTGACTGCCCAGTGCAAGTCCATTCCCTCGACCGACTTGAGCCAGCCGGAAAAGAAGAGGACGGGAACCGCCAATAGTCGTCCGCCATTGAAACAAAAACTGGTTCCTGTCGCGCGCAAGTGCGTCGGAAACAGTTCCGGGAAATAGATCGCGTACCCGGCATGGATTCCCAGCGTTAAGAATCCAAAGACCGGCAGGATGAATAGCAATTGGTTGTACGTGTGCGGAAGAAAACATGTCACCGGCACGATAACGACCGCGAGAAGTTGAAACAGGATGAACGCCTTTTTGCGACCGATGCGCGAGCACAATGGGCCGAACGCCAAAAGCCCCAAGCCACCGCCAGCTGTCTGGACGATGCCGTAAGCGAATTTCGCCGACATGCTTGCCTGTTCGGTCGAAGCACCATTGTCCAATCGCACCTGACGAACCAAATCTTGGCCCGCAACGGTAACCGACCAAAACGTTCCTAGCCCGACCGCGGCCAACATCATTGCCAACAGGGCACGCTTGGCCCACTGGCGCGTGAGCAACAGCTCGCGAAAACTGCCCATCCTGCCGTCCGTATCCTCAAGCTTTCGCTGCTTCCATTGCTCGGGCTCTTTCACGCTCGCCCGGACCCACAGGATCAGCAGCGCCGGCAAGATTCCGATCAAGTATGCGTATCGCCACTGCGCACCCACCATCATTCCCGCGATCGCCGCCATCCAAGTTCCTAACACGCTGGATGCATGAAAGATGCCGGCGGCCTGAGCGCGGGCGCGAGCCGGAAACACCTCGGCGACTAAACTTGCCGCGACCGCCCACTCGCCGCCGACGCCCATGGCGACGAAGAACCGAAGCACCGCGACATGCCAAAGGCTATCGGCAAAGAACGTCATTCCAGAGAAAATGGAATACATCAAAATCGTGACGACCATGATCGGACGTCGCCCGTAGCGGTCAGCAAGGGAGCCGAACAGGAGTCCGCCAAACGTTCCACCGAGCAAAAAGATGCCCAGAAACATGTCACCATATTTCTTAACTTCCGTGCTCGAATCGCCCAGGATGTCCCGCAACATCTGTTCGCGAGTGATGTTGAATATTTGACCTTCATAGACGTCGAACACCCAACCAGCCGACGCGATAATCAGCACCAGCCATTGATACCTCGTAACGCCGGAATACCAAGGTGCTTGGTCAGCGCTGGCCTTGTTCAAAGCGCCGCGATTGGTGTCCCCGGTTGATGGAGAGTGTTCGTCACTCATGAAGTTCTGTCTTTCGTTGCGGTTGGATGCATCGTGATCTTGCGAGCAACGCAAAATCAAACCGTCGGCCACTGGCCGTTACATTGGGCGAAATACGTTCTCTTGCTCTCGGCTGAGCGAGGCAAGCACGCGCCGAGTGCCCACAAACGGACGCCGTCCGTGCATCACAATCGTGTTGTCGATCAAGGCCACGTCGCCTGCCTGCCACTGAGCCTCGAACGAAAGTTCTTCGGAAAGATTGATGGCCGTTTGCACGGCGTCGGCATCCAATTTCGATCCATCACCGTGACGAATCGCGTCCGCTGGATCGTTGCGGATGTCTTTCCAACCGCCATACGCGGCGATCAGCTGGTTAAAGAATGTCTTGCGGCCTGGGGAAACTTCCATCACGGCAGGAAGGGTTGGCGTGGTCGCCCTCAGGCAATCATCATCGAGCCACTCGAAGGTGTATTGCAACTCAGAAAGTCGATGCTCGGCAGCATCTTTCGTGTCGACGCCCAATGTGCTGCGCCAACTGCGTCCCATCCCAGACTGAGCATCGTCAATCGCTGGCATCACGCTGCTGTACTTCAAACCTTTCTGCTCGCATGCGCGAATGAAGTCAAGACACTCCGCAACCAACCGCTCGTACAACCAGTCGGACCGGCAGAGCTGCGTCGCACCGCCTTGCTCTGACGCCTTTTCGCAATAGAACAAAATGATCCCGGGATAGATCGGTGTTTGGGCCATTTCGTGGTGAAACAAAATGTCGACATCCGACGGAGCTTCATTCGCCGTAAAAACTCGCTCGGTTCGATTGACCCGAACGGCATTGGACAACGATTTCTGATAAGGAAAATTGGGAATGCCAAGCGCAGAGATGAACTCGTCAAAGTCCACTGCGGATTTCACTGGAAAGCCTCGAAAGAAAACGGTCCCGTGATCCGTTGCCCGGCTCAGAAGACTCGCTTTGTTTTCCGCCACCCACCGCACCGCGTCGTCGAGCGAAACGTCCGGTTGGTCACAGCAGAGCGCCAGCGGAAACACGTTTCCGTTTTGTTCTTGCTGTAATTCGATGGAATGGGCAGAAACGCCAAGATTGGATTGCGTATCAGATTTCATTGCGGTGACCTGTTTCAAGAGAACGGACGGAGGTAGGCAGCAGAAAGCAGGGAGTCACGCGCTAGTAGACTGGCGCGCTAAAGAACGGGCTGGCAAAGAGCGGGCTGGCTAGGGAACGGGCTGGCGAAAAACAGACGGATCAAGGAACTGGCTGGCCGCGTGCCGCCTCGAGCAACGTGTACCACTCCGGCCGCGATAGAACCAAGTCGTCGGCGCCGATGCTTTCCGTGATCCGCTGCTGCTTGAGCGTCCCCAAGATCGGCTGGATACATGCCGGATGTCTCAGGATCCAAGCCAACGCTACGGCACTGGCTGTGGTCTCGCGTGCCTGAGCAATCTTTGAAATCGCATCAGCCAGACGTTTTTCGGATTCCGTCGATTCCGTGCCAGGTGCGAATACCTTGCCGCCCGCGGTCGGCGACCATGCTTGCACCATGATTTGGTGCATCCGACAAAAATCTAGCAGGCCCGAAGCATTGGAATACTGATCACAATTCATGTTGGCGAGAATTCCATCGCTGACCAAACTGTGATGCAATAAGCTGAATTCCAATTGGTTCACCACAATCGGCTGCTGCACATACTTTTGCAGCAATGCAATCTGGCCGGCGGTGTGATTGCTGACTCCGAAATATCGCACCTTGCCATCGGCAAACAGTTTGTCGATTGCCCGAGCAACATCTTCGTATTCGATCAGCGGATCCGGCCGATGCAGAGCCAGGATGTCAAAGCGATCCGTGCCAACGCGAGCGAGACTCTTTTCGACCGATTCAATGATGTGTTCGTATCGAAAATCATATCGCTGGGGTTGGCCGACATCCGGGTCGGCCCCGAGCGCAATGCCACACTTTTCCTGCAGCACCAGCTTATCGCGGAGACTCGGGTTCTGACGCAGCGCGTGCCCGACGACTTCATCCGACTTGCCCATCGTGTAAATATCGGCCAGATCAATATGGTTGATACCACAATCAACCGCGGTTTCGATCAGGCGGACGGCCCTCTGCTTTAGGTCTTCGGTGGGTGGTGTCTGGTTCCACTCACCGCCTAAATGCCAAGTTCCATAAGCCAAACGGGAAACACTCAAGTCCGTTTGAGGAATATTGATTCGTTTCATTGATTCGCCTTTGCTTGGTGCGCGTTATTGATTCTCTGTGTTGTGTTCATTCACGGATCCTTCGATTCAGTGTTCATTCACGGATCCTTCGATTCGGTGTCGGCGACGGGCGACCATGACTCGATCGCAAGCGACGCCGCGCCGAGCGCACCGGCAAGCGGCCCCAACTCGGAAGCGACGACCACGGGCCCCTCTGACCGATGGCCAAGCTGCAGCGTCCTGACGGTCTCACGTAGCTGAGTCACGAATACTTCCTCAGGTGCCAGGGGGCCACTGACGATGATCCGCTGAGGATCGATCGCTAACGAGAGCTGGGTGACGGCGGTGCCAATGACCATCGCGGACTCTCGCAGGATTTGTATGGCAACTGCATCGCTCGCCTCAATCGCTGTCCGCAAACCTTCCAAGGTGACACGATTTCTGGTCATCGGTACGCCTGGGGCATGACCGGCACGCGCCTGCTCGGTCACGCGGTCCAAAATTGCTCTCAGCGAGGCAACCTCTTCAAGCATCTGGACCGACTCGATTGGATTCGATGATGTGGCATTGGCGACGCAAGGCCACGCCCCGATTTCACCCGCTGTCTTGTTGCTGCCTCGGTGTATTTCGCCGCCGATAAACACACCGGCTCCGATCCCACTGCGAATGCCAAGACAAACAAAGTCATCCACCGACCTTGCCTGACCAAAACTATGTTCAGCGAACGCCATCGCGCGAATGTTATTTTCGATCGCAACCGGCACATCAAATTGAGTTTGAATCTCGTCAGCCAATGCAATGTCATGCCAACCGCGAATGTGCCGATAGTGAATTATGCGACCCGCTTCGGTATCAACCGTTCCCGGGACAGCAATCCCGATTCCGAGCAATTTGCGGCTGGGGTCACGAACGTATTCGATGACCTGGATGATTCGATCGATCACCTCATTGGCAGATTCACGTGCGCCGATCATCTCACTGCGGTCTCGTAGCAGACGCTGCGCAAAGTCGACACTCGCGCCGTGCACTTCGCGTGCATCCAAATCGATACCGATGAATTGGCCGGCTTCGGGGCTCAGCTCGACAATGGTCGGCGGACGACCTGCCGTCACCGTTTCGCCCTTTCGCTCTCTCAAAAAACCATCGGTGACCAGTCGATCGACATACGCACCGACGGTCGATGGAGCGAGGGAAAGTTGCCGTGCTAATTCCACCCTGGACACACCAGGGCTGCTGCGAAGCTGCCCCAGCACCAACAAATCGATGTTCTGTGAGTGGACAGATTGGGCAGAGACCATGAGCTACATTCCGTTACGCGTGTGCAATCGCGACTTGGTTAACCATCGTTTCGAAGCATATTATTTTTTCCGCTGGAATAATACAAGGCCCGAAGCATGAGTTGCCGCAAAAACTCACGTCAGGCCCGACCCGAAATGCCTAGAGGATCCGAAGAACGAAGAGACGTAATGCAACGAATCACGCATCTTTTTGGCCAATCCACGCGCGCAGGGTATTGTACGGCGACTCACGCGACCCTATTATTTCGCCTCTGGAATTTTACGAATCCGGAATGGCTTTTTCTGAAATCGAGCGGATCGAGTTGCCTCTCGATCAATCACATCTAACTGGAGTTCGCATGCATGGTTCGGACCACCGTCTTCCTCATCCTGTTCGCCGCAATCGACGCCGGTACCGCTGTCGTCGTTGCGGATGAACCATCCGGTCAGCCACCGGGCTTTCTAAAGCAAGAACAGTTAACGGAACTTGGTTTTCACCCGCTTCTGGCCCCCGACGATCCAACGCTAGAAAAGTGGAACGCGACCGAGACGCACTCGTCGCACTGGATCGTGCGTGATGGTGTGATTCGATACGACGGCGATTGCGGAAAGTTGACCGGTGACGAAAGACATCTTTGGTCAAAGCAGAGCTTTCGCGATTTGCAATGCTACGTCGAGTGGCGTTTCCCCAGCGAGCCAACGCCCCAACCGCAACCGATCGTACTTTGGAACGGTGACTTTCTGCGTGACGAGCATGGAAAGCGGATCACGCGCCTCGGTTTAGATGCCGGCGACAGTGGGATCCTGTTTCGCGGCACCATGGCCTGCCAAGCCAATATTTGGTGCCAGGAGTTGGGTTCAGGCGAAGTCAATGCCTACCGTACCAACAACAAACTGACGACGCGTTTGCGTCAGTCCTGCATTCCTTTCGCAAGAGCCGACAATCCAATTGGCCAATGGAATGCATTCCTAATCACGCTTCAGAATGACCGATTGAGCGTGCAACTAAACGGCCAGCCTGTCGTGAAGACACGCCGTTTGCCGAATCTTCCCGAGAGTGGGCCAATCGGATTTCAGCATCATGGTGATGCGGTTGAGTTTCGCAATATTTGGGTAAAGGAATTAGCAAACGATGAGTAACGCACCGGTGCGGTTCGGATTGGTTGGTTTTGGTGCCTGGGGGCAACACCACGCTGACTCGATCCACAAAAACGATTCAGCGGAGCTAGTCGCGATTTCTGTCAACTCGGACAAGTCATACGAAGCTGCAAAAACCGCCTACCCGAATGCAGAAGTCTTCAAGGGCTATGAGCAGATGCTGGCGCAGTGCCAGCTCGACTGCGTTGACGTGGTCGTCCCCAGCCACCTTCATCATGAGATCGGGACGGCGGTTCTCAGCACAGGCCACCACTTGCTGATGGAAAAACCGATGGGCATCTCCGTCGCTCAGTGCGACGACCTGCTGCGTCTGGCAAAGGAAAAGAAACGATTGCTGGCGATTGGTCACGAATTTCGCCTGTCATCGTTGTGGGGCAAAGCGAAAGAGTTGATCGATGAGGGAGAGATCGGCGATCCGCTGTACGTGCTCGTTGAACTTTCGCGAAACCCGTACCGTCTTGGTTCTGATGGATGGCGATACGACATCGACCGCGTTGGCAACTGGATCCTAGAAGAGCCCATCCATTTCTTTGATTTAGCCCGCTGGTACCTGTCGAGCAGTGGAGACCCCGTATCGGTCTATGCACAGGCGAATTCGAGGCAAAAAGATCACCCAGAGCTGCAAGATAATTTCAGCGCGATTGTCAATTTCCCCGAAGGTCGATACGCGGTGGTCAGCCAGACCTTGGCGGCATTCGAGCACCACTTGACGGTCAAGATCACTGGCACCAAGGGTGCACTTTGGGCCGCCTGGAGTGGCGCCAAGGACCGGACGCGCCATCCGACGTTCTCGCTGCGTGTCTTTGATGGCGAGGAACTGAGAACGGTGCAAATCGACAAAATCACTGGCGAATTGTTTGAACTGGAAGACCAAGTTGCGATGTTGGTGAAGGCGATTCGTGATGGAGACTCACTGTCGTGCACCGCCGAAGACGGACGTTGGTCGGTCGCAATGTGCCTGGCCGCCCAGGCCTCTGTTGAATCGGGAACACCAGTCGAACTAACCCGCTAGAGATTCGATGTGACTCTAATCCGCATGCTGAAGGACACTCAATGAACAATGATATGATTTCTCGACGCAAATTCGTCGGCACTGCCGCTCTCGCCGCTGGATTATCAACGGCACCCGCTTTTGTGCGTGCGGCCGGCTCCGGTGGAACACTGCGCATTGGCGTCATCGGCGCAGGCAACCGCGGGTTCAATACGCTGACCAAGCGGATGATCAAAATGCGACAACGGGGCCAGGACATTGATTTTGTCGCCGTTGCCGACGTCTACTCCGTCCACCGCGAACGATTCGTAGACCACATCAAACAAGAAACGGGTGTGACGCCGACAGCTTTCATCGACTATCGCGAACTGCTTCAGCGCGACGACATTGATGCGGTCGTGATCGCCACGCCCGATCACTGGCATGCCAAGCAAGCGATCGACTCGCTGAACGCGGGTAAACACGTGTACTGCGAAAAGCCGGTCACTCACACCATCGACGAAGCCAAAGCAGTGGTGCAGGCATGGAAGAACAGCGGATTGGTGATGCAGGTCGGTGTGCAGTCGAGCAGTTGTCCGGTCTGGGACATGGCAAGAGAGATGATCAACGAGGGCAAACTGGGCAAAATCGTCCAGTTTCAAACCGAGTCGGCACGCAACAGCAAGATGGGCATGTCGCGACACAATCGCATCACGAAAGAGATGACGCCAAAGACCGTCGATTTCCGCCGGTTCCTGGGTGTCGACGAAGGCCTTCACGAAGAGGTGCCCTTCGATCGCGAGATTTTCGGTCAATGGCGGTGCTATTGGCCGTTCGGCTACGGAATGTTTTCAGATCTGTTCGTGCACCGGATCACCGGCATGTTGAAAGCGACCGGCCTGCGAATGCCGGGACGCATCGTCGGCGGCGGAGGAATCTTTTTAGAATACGACAACCGCGAAGTGACGGATGTCGCTTCTATCCTGGCCGGCTTTCACGAGGGCGTTCAGGGCGTTGTCAGCAGCACAATGGTCAGCGAAGAGAATAAGCTGGAACACCTGATTCGTGGGCACCACGGTTTGCTTTCGTTCGACAAAGCATGCTATTCGAACGGGCCAGACGCCAGTTTTGAATTCATCCCCGAGCGCCCCCAAGTGACCTTGAACAGCAAGCTGAAACGGGAATCGTTCAAAGCGTCGACGGAGTATGACTTTGTCACGGAACATTGCGCCAACTGGCTTGATGCCATCAGCTCTGGAAAACCTGATTTGGTGAACAACGATCCGGAACTCGGTGCTGCTGCCGTGATGATGGTGAACCTGGCCGTCCGCAGTTATCGCGAAGGAAAAGTGTTTCACATCGACCAAAGTGGCCAGATTAGCGATGGCGACAGCAGTTGGGCCAAGCGGTGGGAAAAGATGTCCAAGGCGGGTGCGAAGCCGAACCATGTTCCAGGCTGGAAAGCTGGCGACACGGGCAGTGTCCTTTATCCTCCTGACTACCAAGAACTGGCCGGTCCTTGGATTGACGGCAAACCGCCGCACGGAAAGTAGGGCTATCGCTGCGAGTACGATTCGGAATCCCGATCCTGCACGGTGCCACCTTTCCTGCACGGCGCCACCTTCGTCAAACTCCCAATCCGCAAGAAAGTTGTCGATGACTGAAAAACAAAGCAAGAGCGTCCTCGTTGTCTCCACCGCCCTGAAAGAATCCAGCAAGACGCTGGTTGCCGCAGACGCTGTTGCAAATCGGTTAAGACACGAGGGGTTTAGCGTTGATCTGGTTGACCTTGCCGTTGAAACGTTACCTCAGTGTGACGGAGCGTCGTGTTACCAGGATGCTGCGGTTACCGCGATGACCGAGCGCGTCAGCGCCGCTTCGCTTATCGTCTTGTGTTTCCCGGTCTATAACTATCAAGCCAATTCCGCGGCCAAGAACTTCATCGAAATCACGAACTCGGGTTGGAAAAACAAGGTCGTCAGTTTCGTCGCAAATGCAGGCGGCGACCGCTCGTTTCTCGCGCCCATGTCGCTCGCGAACTCTTTGATGGTCGATCACTTCTGCTTGATCGTGCCTCATTTTCTGTACTTGGCTCCGTCGTCGTATGACGACGATGGTGCCATCGTGCTTAAAGGTATCACCGGCGAGCTGTTCGACGTCCAGATCAAATCTGCGTGTCGACTCATTGAATTTGCCGAGTAATTTTCAACTTAAACATCACATGTTGACTGGAGTCCTTACACGATGAGTAGCCCGAATATTCGCACAAAAGAACGTCGTTGCGAGGTCTCTTGGTTCTCGGCATTATGCGGCGATGATTACGAGTACCTTGGCGTTCCCGACGGAGCGCTGCGTTCAAGCTATGAACACTGTGGCGACATCGTTCGCAAAGCCGATGAGCTGGGATTTCAAAACATCTTGCTGCCATCAGGCTGGATCGTCGGACAGGACGCGCTCGCGTTTGGAGCGGCCATGGCCCCCCAGACCAAGCAGATCAACCAACTGATTGCGTTGCGAATGGGCGAAGTGTGGCCGCCCATGCTCGCGCGAGCTCTTGCAACGGTTGACCATATCGCAAAGGGACGGCTGTGTATCAACATCATCTCGTCGGACATGCCCGGCCAGAAGGAAGACGGAAAAATTCGCTACGGACGCGCCAGTGAGATCATTCAAATTCTGCAGGGAATGTGGAACACGGACGGCCCTTACCAATGGCACGGTGATTACTACGACATCGATTTGCCCAACACCGACGCAGCGAAGCCGTATCAGCAAAACGGCGGCCCCCTGATGTACTTTGGCGGCATTTCCCCGCCCGCACAAGAACTGTGCGCGAAACACTGCGACGTATTTTTGATGTGGCCCGAAACGGAAGACCGCATCGCAGAGACAATTCGAATCATGTCTGAAAAGGCGAGCGAACACGACCGGGAAATTGATTTCGGCTTTCGGGCACACGTGATTGTTCGTGAAACCGAGGCTGAAGCTCGTGCGGCCGCCGATCGAATGATCAGCAAACTGGATCTGGAAAAAGGCTCCGAGATCAAAGCTCGGTCCATGGACTCCATGAGCGCAGGCGTCAAACGCCAAGATGAACTACGTGCCCAAAGCGATGACCTTTACCTGGAAGACCACTTGTGGAGCGGCATTGGGTTGGCAAGAAGCGGTTGTGGAAGCGCGATCGTGGGCAACCCCGACCAGGTGCTTGCCAAATTGAATCGATACATGGATATGGGGATGCGGTCGTTCATCCTGAGCGGCTATCCGCACCTTGATGAATGCGACATGTTTGCCAAGTACGTATTACCGAATCTGCCAACCTGTCGAATGAATGAAGTGCAAGGTCGCCTCGTCGACAACCCAGTGACACCACTGACCACCGCCCCACGCAAATAGGCCAGACGCAATATGAATCGTTGATCCGGTCACCCCCCAGGGACCGGGCCATTGCGACCGACGCTTTGAATGACGAACCCGACGCGCGAATTTAATTCGCTTTCATACTTTGCAGCTTGTCCTTTAGCTGCAACGTCTTGTCAGGATATTTTGACGCGAGATTGGTTCGCTCGGTGGGATCTTGATCGAGATCAAAGAGCGCCTCGGGGACTTCCGTGGGTTTGCTGCCGCCCAACTTTTCACGTCGTGATTCGACGTATTTCCATTGGCCAGAACGAAGCGCCAGTCCTCTACATTCTTCGATCATGTCTTCACGGCCGGTGGAAGATTCGCCCAGCAAAGCCGAGAGCACGTCTTGGCTGTCACGGGCCTCGCCGGCGTCCAACTTGACGCCCAACAAATGTGAAAACGATGCGATCAAATCAATCTGGCTTACCAGTGCGTCCGACGTGGTCCCCGGACCGATTCGCTCGGGCCACCGGATGATCATCGGCACGCGGGTGCCGCCTTCGAAGATCGTGTTTTTGCCGCCACGCCATGGCCCGGAAGCGTCGTGGCCACGATCCTTTTCTTTTTCTGTGCCGACAACGGTGGTTCCATCAAGATAGCCATTGTCATAGGTCGGTCCGTTGTCACTGGTGAAGATCACCATCGTGTCGTCGGCGATCCCGTGCCGCTGTAGCGTATCCATGATCGCCCCCACGGCCCAATCAAGTTGCACCATTGCATCGCCGCGATAGCCGAGTTGGGACTTCCCCTTGAAACGCCGGTTCGGCGTGCGGGGGACGTGGATGTCCTGCGAAGAGTAGAACAAAAAGAAGGGTTCGGATTTTTGCCGGGCGATGAAATCGTTTGCTTCCTTGACCAAAACATCCGCAATCGTTTCGTCATTCCAGAGCGCCGATTCGCCGCCGGACATGTATCCGATGCGACCGATGCCGTTGATGACGCTGTTCTTGTGTCCGTTGGAACTCTGGTAGTACGTCATTGCATCACGGTTGGTCATCCCATCGGGATACTGCGTACTGCCGTCCCGCTGAACGTCGCCGAGTGTGCGACTGACAAACAAAGGATCATCCTCGGACAGGCCAGCCACGCGATGGTTCTTTAAGAAAACGCAGGGAACCCGATCATTTGTCGAAGGGATCAAGAAAGATTCGTCGAACCCGAGTTCTAGCGGCCCGGGTTTAACATCCCCATTCCAATCGACCGGTTCGCCCTCGGTGCCCAAGCCCAGGTGCCACTTGCCCACGATCCCGGTCGTATATCCGGCTTGCTTGAAAATGGTCGCCAGGGTGGGTGAATCCGTGGGCACCACCAGGCGCGCGTTTGGCGGCAGGATTCGAATCTTGTGACGAAACGCGTGGACACCGGTAAGCAGTGAAAACCGAGAGGGCGTACAAGTCGACGAGGAGCTATGCGCGTCGCTGAAATTCAGTCCTTGGCTTGCCAATCGGTCAATATTCGGGGTCGGAATCAACGTCGCGCCGTTGACGCCGACGTCGCCAAATCCAACATCGTCACCATAAATCACCACGACGTTAGGAAGATTCGAAGCGGCAGCAATTCGTGGCAGTGGGAAAAAACACATAAGCATTGCCATGCCCGACAGCATCGCCGTGCCCAATAGCAGTGAAGCGACGGAGCGAACGAACCGTGCGAGTTGCCCCAAAACCAACCCTGCACCATGTTGCACGTGAGTCGTCGCGGGAACGGAAGTATCGAATCGTGAACGGATTGCCAGAGGCTTGAAAGCCTCGCCAAATACGGCCGGACGCATTGCGGTCATTGGGGTACGTGTTGGTTGCATGGTCAATGGATTTCGGGTTGCAGTGTCAGTGGATTTCCGTCGATCGCAGGGTACTGCGCACCGGCGTCGCTTAGCATTTGATCCATGGCTTGGATCATCTCCTGCCGCAACGCTGGTTCGATGTCAGCCAGGTTCGTCGTTTCAGTCGGGTCGGCCACCAAATCAAAGAGCTCGAAACGAGGGAAGAGATCTTTGTCCGATTTATCGACAGGGTAGTGATAAACCAACTTGTGGTTGCCTTTTCGCATTGCGGTGAAATAAGAACTTCGATGTTCATGCGGAAAATGCATCAAGAACTCGCGGTCTGGCGGAAGTGGTTGTCCGCTGAGCGACGGAAGCAAGCTGATTCCGTCGACCTTGTGAGCGTGAGGTGGCGTCGTACCGGTGACGTCAAGGATCGTTGCATAGACATCACAAATATGCCCGAACCCTTCGGACACATGACGGCGAGGCAGCACGGGGTGCTCGGTCTGAAAACGATTCTGCGGATCATTCTTTGCCCACGCCGCAATCATGGGAACCCTCATGCCGCCTTCGTAATGGGTGCCCTTTTTTCCTCGTAGGGGAGCCGCACAAGCGACCGCGTGTGTTTCGCCGATGGGCGCGTCGGTTCCATTGTCGCCGAGAAAGATGACGAAGGTGTTTTCCGCAACACCGATGGATTCCAGATGATCCAACAAGTCGCCAAGCGACTTGTCCATCCCTTCGATCAATGACGCGAACGCAGCCAGTTTTGCGCTATTGCCTTCTTGATAGTTCGCAACGAACCTTTCGTCCGCTTCAAAAGGCGAGTGGACGGCGTAGTGTGACATATAAGCGAAAAACGGTTTCTGCATCTCCACGGCATTCGAGATTGCCGCCTTCATTTCGATCGTGCATGCCTCGGTCAAATGTGTGTTGGTGCCGTGATATTTCTCCAACCCAGGAACCGCTCTTTTTTGGCGATTCTTGATGCCGTTGCCATAGTTTTTCATGCCGAGATAGCTTCCAGGTTGGCCGTAGGCACAGCCGGCGATGTTGACATCGAACCCAATGTTACGCGGGTCCTCAGCCCATGCGCCGACCGGTCCGAAATGCGCTTTTCCAGAGTGGATTGTTCGATAGCCAGCGGCTCTCAGCTGTGCCGGCAGCGTGATCTCGCCGCTTACAAACCCGTCCCACTTCCATTCTTCCGGACCGAGTTTGCCAGTGTTCTTGCGATCGGGTGAGATGAACTGGGTGGTGTGGTGACGAGCGGAAAACTGACCATTCATCAAAGACGTTCGAGTCGGCGAGCAAACGCTGTTGGCATAAAACTGCGAGTAACGCGTCCCCATGCGTGCCAACCGCTGCATGTTCGGAGTCCGATAAAAACTGTTCAGCGGATATCGCTTCGTTGTGCCTGTCTCGTCCACCAAGAACGGCACCGACGTATCCATCAATCCCATATCGTCGACAAGAAACAGCAAGACGTTCGGTTTTGCCCCGAATTGTTCCGATGCAAAAGCCGTAACCGTCGACAGCGTCAACAGAGGGATCAGCAGTAAGTTTGTTTTCATTGGAACGTTGTTAAATGAGTGAGATTGATTCACAAAGGAGTTCCGCTCGGGCTGGGCCGACGGGGACTGGTTGACGCCTGCGCGAAGACGCATGATCTAAGACGCACCCGCCGCGGGTAATTCATCGAACACCCAACGGCATCTCGCCCAGTATCTCGCACGGTATCTCGCACGATGCCGATGCACGCAAGGTTGGCCTGACGATTGACAGTTGCAAGGGCAACGCCGTGACCTTGTCTCGTGACGAATTGATCAATCCTTAATCACGGGCGCCAGGTAAATATCTTTGTATTTGACGGTCGTGTGGTCACCCTGCAGATAAATAGGCCCGGGTGCGGCCGCATTGGTGTAAATCGCTCCGGACGTGGGCGCATCAATCGGTTGGTTGTCGATGACCTTAACTCCGTTAAGCACGACGGTCACGTGCCGATCCACCAACGTCAAATCATACGTCTGCCACTGTCCGCCGGGATTACCTGCGTTGGTTGTGGGCGCGATAGCGCCAAAGATAGCGCCCACTCCCTGAATCCCTTGCATTCGGCTGTCCCGATCGACGACTTGTGCCTCGTACATGCCGCGCAAATAGATGCCGCTGTTGCGGGCTTCTTCAACTAGAAATTCGATGTGCAGCCAGAAGTCTTCAAATTCGGCTTCCGTGCGTAGGTTGGCGTAGGAACCCGTGGGGCTGAAATCGGTCTTTGTGGTGGTGTTCACCAACATTCCATCGATCACGCTCCAGCCGTTTGTCTTGTCCGACTCGTAGGTTCGCCACCCGCTCATGTCTTTGCCGTTGAACAGCAGAATCGGCAGGCCGAAACGCACCTTATCGAGATCGGGTGCAGATTTAGGCATTGGCGGAACCGCGGTTCCCGTGAACGTGTCTCGTTCGACCGATCCATCGGCAAGTTTACGTTCCAGAACTCCCTCAAGCTTGCCATCCTTGAGACCGACATCCACGTGAGTAACAGAGGCTTGTGCCAAGTTCTTTTTTTTGTTCTTTCGCTTGATCTCAAACTTCAATCGTCCGTCCACTAGCTGCGCTTTGTACGGCCCGGTCGGCCCGATGTACAAGCGCACGTGGACCGACGGTTCACCATCCTCCGCCACCACTCGCATCCAAGCTGGTAAACCGGAATCGAGATCGAGAGACCAATCCCCAACCCATCCGGAGGGCAATCCGGACGGCGATTCTTCCGCTTGAACCGAAGGAGAAGTTGAGACAAGCATGCACAAAATCAGGCTTGTGCTAAACAAGTAGCTCGAGGCGACAGATATAAAATTTCCGTTCATGGATTCGGTCTTTCGATGATGTTGTTCGCGATAAAAATGCTGTAAAGGTGGTGCAGGTACCGTCACTCAGTTGGCGGCTGTTTTCTTCTCGCCCGGGACACGGTTCTTTGAGTGCGATGGAACGTCACGGCGTCGTTCGAATCTTGCGCGACGCGTTAAAGAGGTTACGAGCGTATGCCGCATTCCGTTGCGTCGCTTCCGTTCGAGCCATCCCCTTGGGTGTCGAGCCTTCGATGATCAACCAACCGGAATAGTCGATCGAATGAAGCAATCTCTTTAATCGTTCGAAGTCAATGTTTCCATTGCCCAGCAAGTCGCCGTCCTGCTTGAGATGTATTTGGCAAATATTTTCGGTTCCCAGACTTTCAATCTCACGATAGATGTCGTATCCCATGCGTGCGGAATTTGCGGTGTCATAATATACCTTCACCGCAGGCGAACCGACTCTTTCGATGATCTGTCGGTGACCGGCTTCATCCAGCAAGGTTTCCAACCCCAGAATAAAACCGTGTTGCTCGGCGAGCGGCGCAAGTCGTTTCAATTTCTCGATGACAGCTGCGATCAATTCCGGGTGGCCGTTGATGTCGGCTTTACCGAAGAATGCCAACAAAACGATTTCGGGGGCCACCTTTGCGGCCAAATCACGGTCCTGCAACTCAGCCGCTTCCGCTTTCAACTCGGCCATGGTTTCGATGCACTCGACGACGAGCCGTTCGGCTTCCTCCGTTGTCGCCAAGGGAACTTTGTTTAACAGACCGATGCCCAGCGAAGAAATTTCGACACCCGTTTCTTTTACGACGCTGCGGATCTTGTCACGGTTTTCACGAACCCTTAAGTCCAGGCCGTTGCCCTTGGCATCAAAGGAATACTGAACACCGCGCAGTCCATGCTGACTGGCGAACTGGAATGATTCAGTCGCCAGTGGCATTTTGATGGACCAGTCGCAGGTTCCAATCCTGAACACCTTTCCGTCGGCCTGATCCGCAGCGCTGTGCGGCATCGACAAAATCGCCAGCGTCATCACGACGCCTGCCACGATAGCGTTGCGACGATTCGCGGATACGGCGTTTGGGTTTCGCATGTTGGTGTACCTTCTTGAAGGTGACTGAGCTCAGCAATCGATCGACAACGCGTCATCGATTCGTCTGCGTGGCGTTGGTGATTGGCGCTGTCGCGCCGTGAATGGCGTTCGCTTGATCCCCGAGTCTTGATCGAATTTCTAGTTCAACAAATAGCGATTGAACCAGCTCACGAATTGAACTTCATCCGCTTGTTTATTTTCCCAACCGTGCTTGGCGCCGGGTTTGATCACAAGTTCGACGGGCACACCTTTCGATTCGGCGACCTTTTGAAAACTCTGTGATTGAAACAGCGGAACGATCGGATCGGCATCGCCGTGAATGATCGAGACTGGTGGCGTGTTTCCGCTGATGTGGTAGATCGAGGACATGAATCGCCCTAAGACCTGGCGCCCATCGGCGGTTTTCGATTCGTCTCCGAACGCAGGTTGCCATCGCGATTGCTTTCCAACGCCAACACAATCATCACCAGGGCCGCTCCAGTTCAAATAGTCGGTGGGGGGATAAAAAACACACGCGGCTTGAACCGCACTGCTAGCGCGATCGACGGGGTCTTTCGCTTTCGGATCGCCGGGGCCCCCTTTGGTCGCCAAGACCAGACTTAGATGACCGCCAGCGCTGCTGCCCGTCACTCCGATTCGATCCGGATCAATTTTCCACCGATCCGCATTCATGCGGATGAACCTGACCGCGCGATGCATAAAGCCGATGATGTCACGGACTTGGTAACGTGGCTGGGAACCATGCAACACGGCAAAGACGGTGTACCCATGATCGGTGTAGGGACGGCCGTAGTCGTCCGTCACTTTTTCGTGCTTTGATTTCCAGCCACCACTGACAATCTTGATGATGCCGATGCCGTTGGATTTCGCAGGCACAAAAACATCCATCGTCAACGCGACGCCTTCGGTGCGATGATAAATGATGTCACGTTGGCGTTCGACTTGGGCCGACGCGAGATTTGGCGACAGCAACAAAACGGTCAACAGGAAAATCAGCTTGTTCATTGATGATGACTTCTTGAGGTCGATATTAAGAGCAGCAGTAGAAAAACGCACGACGTCGAGCGCCATGTGAGCGAATCATTGAAAGTGCGATAGGACCAAGACGAAGATCGATTCCGCCACCGAAAAACGCAAATCGCAAGCATCGACGCCCGAACAAAAACCAAGCCCGAATGCGGAGGTACCTTTCGATCAGAAATCCATGACATGGCGATGCCGTGGCAAGATCGACAGCACCTGACGAACACACAGGACGGATCGCTGATTCTAACGTCTTTGGAATCCAACGTCTGTGGTCCGCCGCTCTGATTGCAATCTCGGCGTCAGGCTTGTATCAGGGAAATGCTTACGAAGTCGTTTCTTGCGGCGGCAATCGGTCACCGGCGAGGTTCTGTTTGGAATTGCCCATGCTATTTGAAATCGACCGGGACGCTATTATCAAAACCACCTCGAGAGCACGCCGTGGTGGCCTATTAACTCGCCCGCCCCCTGCTCGTTCGCCAACCTTCCGCAACAAGGACTCTTATGTCGCCTGCGTCTCGTCATCATCTGTGGGCCGACGGGTTGCTATTGGCAACAGCGATGATGTGGGGCACGAATATACTTGTGTTCAAGCATGCAATCGTGGCGATCGATCCGCTGGTATTCAACTTTTTCAGATTGGTCCCGGCCACGCTGACGCTGGGTCTGCTTTGGTGGGGGCAAAGATACCGCTGGCCTGCGAGGCCTGAAACAACGACATCTCAACCGCCCTGGATTCGACTGTGTTGTTTTGCGCTCCTAAACGGACTGATCTATCAGTACGTGTTTGCCCGTGGTTTGGCGTTGACGACGGCTTCAACGGCCGCATTGATCCTGGCCTCAATGCCGATGTGGACAGCAATCCTGTCGATGTGCTTTCTGAGCGAACGGCTGCGAACGATCAGTTGGATTGGATTGACAATCACTTTTGTCGGCACGTCGATCGTTGTCATCAGTGGCAACGGTCAAATCAGCTTCGGCATGGACCGCATGACAGGAAACTTATTGATGCTGGGGTCTGCATTGGTGTGGGCTGCCGGAACTGTGCTGAGCAAATCGATTCTCGACACCATCACACCGCTGTCGCTTGCGTTCTTTAGTGCGCTGGTGACGTTGCCGGCTCACGCAATCATTGCATGGCCTCGGTTTTGGACCGATATCGGACTGCTCTTAGAGCCAACACTCTTGGCTGCGACGATCTATGCCGGTGCGTTCTCTAGCGGAATTGCCTTTGTGACGTGGCATGCGGGCGTTCGCATTCTTGGTGGATCTCATGCCGCGGTGTATCAGAACCTGGTAACGCTGATTGCCGTACTGGGGGGATGGCTTTTACTCAGCGAACCAGCAACCTCATCGCAGTTACTGGGCGGTTGCCTGGTCATCGGCGGTTTGATTGCGATGCGACGAGGACGACACCCGGTAAAAATAGCCGCTAGCGCCAAACCATAATTCCGAACATCACGAACTTGCTAGACTCAGCACCATGTCATCACCTCAGCGCATTGTTCCTGGCTTAACCGTCAGCCACTCCGGCCAAGCGACGATCGATCCATCGATTCGCGACACGTTGTTTGATCTCGCCCTCGCACTGGAAGGGCCCACTCAGTTGCCTGTCGATATCGAACACGTCGTCGCCGCGATGGTTCTGGCTAGCCGTCACGGCGAACTGGATGCCGACACCCCGATCGATTCCAGCGACACTGTGCTCGCAGCACAACTGGTGCCGCATATCCGAACCGTGTTCAAGATGTTTGGCGGGATCGTTGGCGAGGACTAGCATCCCCGGCGGCGTAAGCGGCAGTCGTTCGACTTTTCTGCTCCAGGCCTGCACGACTGATCGTGTCGTTTGCCCATCAGCACAACCGCACAATTCCGCGGGTCATCTGCGGCTCACAGGCGATTTCCCTTGCGCTCTTGTGCCGGCAGATCCGGCGAGACCGTGTTTTTTGCACGTAGCGGGGTTTGCGAGAACGGCTTCGCGCGCGACGATAGAGTGAACAAGACCGGTGACGAGCGTTGCCGGATCAGTACGCACACCGCAACCACTTCTACCCCACAGAGTCCATCATGGCCACCGCAATCGCACGACATATCCTGGTTGAGACCGAAGAAGCCTGTCAGGATCTGAAAGAGAAAATCGAGGGCGGAATGGACTTCGGCGCGGTCGCAGCCGAATTCTCATCGTGCCCGTCAGGCAAGTCTGGCGGCGCACTGGGGACATTCAGCCCAGGGCAAATGGTCAAAGAATTTGATGAAGTGGTGTTCAGCCAAGATTTGAACAAGGTCCACGGCCCCGTCAAAACTCAGTTCGGTTACCACTTGATCGAGATCACAAACCGCGAAGAGTAAGATGGAAAGTCGCGCCGGTTGCCACCAGTGAAGCGCCGTGGCATCCCAAACGGTCTCGAGGCGCACAGCGTCTTAAGCAGTACAGCGTGTTGAAACGCACCGGCTAGATTTGACCGCCGGTGCGGGTTCCATCGGCGCAGCGATCCCGCGGATGGACACGACGCAGCGATCCCGCGGATGGACACGACGCAGCGACCACGAATCACGGGCATACGATTGCTCTTACCGTCATATTCCGCCTCGCCCGCAAGGGGCGGGCAGAGGAGGGCGGACTATCATCGAAGACTGATCATCCGTCTGATATTTACCGGCATACTTGATTGCCCGCGCCCTGATCATGTTCGATTGGGGCCCACAAAGCAGCCAACTAGCCAATCGATAAATCGGAATTGATTGATGTCGCGCAAACGTACCAACCCATTTGTTGCCGCACTGATCGGCATTTTTTTAATCCCCGCTTCGGTCTGCTTGCACGCCTGGAACGAGTACCGGACGATCCATCGAACGCGCGGGCTTCAGGAAGCGGCGGAAATTGTTCAGTCGATTCCGGATCCCGAGCGAGTCGAATCGAAATGGGACGGAACGCTGGTTCACTTGACCGGCACGGCGGCGACCGACGAGACACTGCGTGATCCAATCTTTGGCGTTGAAGCAAATGGGATCAAGCTTCATCGCAACATCGAGATGTATCAGTGGGATGAAGATTCCGATACCGATGATGGTCGTACGTCGTACAGCTATCGTAAAGTATGGCGTGAAGGACGAATCGACAGCAGCCAATTCGAGCATTCCGGACACGAAAATCCGCAACTGCACTTCGATCAGTGGCAGCAGACGGCCGGTACCGTCATGGTCGGCAAGTATCGAATCAGTGATGCATTGATTCAACAAAAGAACGATGACCAGTCGGTCCGCATTGACGTTGAAGCCATCAAACAAAACATCGATGAATCGGACGCCGCGAAATTGTCGGCCTATGAAACCGGCTTGTACTATTCACAATCGGGCCAAAGTGCGTCGGACCCAAGCATCGGCGATCTTAAAATCCGCTTCTCGCTGGTTCCCAACGGCCCAGTCAGCTTGATGGCAGGATTGAGCGGTAACACTTTCAACGCGTTTCACACCAGCAACGGCGAACCGATCGAGCGACTGTATCCCGGTACGCTGTCGGCACAGCAAGTCATCGAAAAGCTGAAATTTGAGAACACTTTGATGGCTTGGGGACTACGGGCACTCGGCCTGATTCTGTGTCTGGTCGGAACGATGATGATTTTCTCGCCGGCGCAAGCGTTATTCCGCTGGGTCCCGCTGGTTGGGGACATCGCCGGCGGGATGATTTTTTTGGTTTCCGTGCTCTTTGCGATCTGCTTATCGCTAACAACCATCTCGATTTCTTGGATCGCGGTTCGCCCGCTGCTCGCGATTTCACTTCTGTTCGTCGCGGGTGCAGCGGCCTATTGGATCATCCGAACTCGCCGTGGCGTGCAGACGTCTCACCCAGTACCCAGCAATGATGACGAACCGATCATGCTGACGGACGACATGATGGTCTCGTAGAACGATCTGCTGTTCAAGCGTGACGAATTATCGTACGCATGACCTGCACGCGGTGGACGGGGACCTCATCTCTTGCCAACGCGTGTATAGCACTTGTTTGTACTTTTGTGCTGGGTGGACCCATTGGCCGAACGCCTGGAGGGGTCTCGTTATCCTTGATAACGAGACACAAACTGCGAGCCGCTAATATCGCGTGGGCGCAAACGGACTGGGACCGGATAGGGTCAACCGGCCCGCTCGTTTTGCAGTGCGCAGTGAAGCAAAATGGCGAGCGCACGGCCGCGTACTTGGCAAGCCACGCAAACGATCGCGCCGACGAAAAGTGATTGTGCGAACACAACACGTTGCTTCTTTTCATTTCTTCTTTTCATTGCGACATTTCTGCCACACGTCCACGGCCTCTCGCGAACACCTATACTTTCGCTGCGTCGCGCGACATTTTGGTCGCCGACGGTCGCAAGTTTCCTGCTGCTATCCATCCACCGTGAAGAAACATCATGGCTGAAACCAATGAAACACGACCGAACACCTATTTCATTGAGGTAACGGGAGCCGGGCTGCCAGAAGTGGACGGGCTGTTCGTACCGTCGACCGCGCCACCGAAAAAATCGGAATCGGGAACCGTTTCCAGTCTTGGCTATTGGAACGGAAAGATGGCATGGGACCGTGCGGACGGTAAGAGCGAAAGAAGTCCCTCACTGTCGTACTCGAACAGCTATCGGTCGTGGCGAATCAGCCGCTTGGACGGTCATCTCGCCTACGACATCACATGCGACGACGCTTTGCCGCCGACAGACCGCGAGTGGCATGTCTATAAAAAGGGCGTCGCACCTGCGCCTCGCGTTGTGCTGCATCACTTCGACCCAAGGCAACCGTGTCCTCATCCGAATGTCGTCTTTGTGCTCGGGGGGCCCGGCGCGGGAAAGGGAACGATGTGCGAGCTTGCCGAATCACAACTGGGTTGGACGCACCTATCCGCGGGCGATTTGCTGCGTGCTGAACGCGAGACACAAGGACCGACGGCCGCAGTGATCGAAGAGTTCATTGGTGCCGGCAAACTGGTGCCGAACAAAATTGTGGTGACGCTATTGAAGCACGCAATGGAGACGATAACACGAACAACGGGACGAACTAATTTCTTGTTGGATGGCTTTCCACGCTCACTGTCGAATTTAGAGGCCTGGCACGATGTCTTTGGGCACGAATTAGAGCTACCCAAAATGCTCTATTTCGAATGCCCCTATGATGTTCTGGAAAAACGCATTTTAGGGCGTGCCAAGTACACAGGCAGAATCGACGACAATCCAGACAGCTTGAAATTACGATTCGACACATTCAAGGCCGAGACTCTGCCGACCGTCGAATTGTTCAAGAGCAAGAACAAATGCATCGAGATCGACACCAGCCAAGATCGCCAGGACGTTTACCGTTTGGTTGTCGATAGCCTCGCCGAGTACACCGATCAAGAATTTGCCGCACAGCCACTGACCGAACGAGCTGAAATGCTTTTGGGCCTGAGACCCTTTCCCAAGACCGACAAGTAGAAAACGCTGGTGCGAATTTTGCGAACATCCCTTCCCTAAACCCCTTCCTTGCGGAAATGGAGAACATCCATTGAGAATGATCCTGACATTGCTTGGCCTCATCGTGTCTGTGTCGAGTGCGCATGCTAATCAGCCGCCCAATATCGTTTTTGTTATCGCCGACGATTTGCGATTTGATGCTTTGGCATGCACTGGAAACCCTCACGTGCGAACGCCTCATATCGACCGGATCGCGGCCGAGGGAATGAACTTTCAGGCGACTTACGTCACCACACCGATTTGTTCGCCGAGCCGCGCGAGTTTCTTGTCAGGGCTTTACGCCAGCACTCACCGCATCCTGAATATCGACACCAATGGCATCGGAATCCTGGGCGACCGTCTCGTTACGTTTCCGCAGTTTCTAAGAACGGCGGGTTACGAGACGGCATTCATTGGCAAGTGGCACATGGGATTTGATGACACCCGACGCCCAGGATTTGACACGTGGATCAGTTTCAAAGGCCAGGGCCAATATCGTGACCCTGTCGTCAATGAAAACGGGACGCGGCGTCAACTCAGCCAGTACATGACGGACTATTTGAACCAACAGGCGGTCGACTTTATCAACAACAAAGATCGAGCGGACGAAAAACCCTTCATGCTCTATCTTTCTCACAAAGCAGTACACATCCCGTACTTGCCGGCGGAGCGTTACGAGAACGAATACCCCGAGTTCGACTACCTGCCGCCGGCCAGCGCGGATGATGACCTGGCGGATCAGCCCGCGGCGTTTGCCAGAGTGAACCGTCAACCGCTTCCCTACACAAACACGGCAAAAGCCAAATTCGAAGCGATCGAAAACCAGGACCGATTGCCCGAACCACAAGAACCGCGATGGGGACGAGGCACCGACACTGCGTCAAACATCCGTGACCAAATGCGTTGTCTTCAATCCGTCGACGACGGAATCGGAATGCTGATCGACGCGTTAAGCGATCGCAACGTTCTGGATCAAACCGTATTTGTGTTCACCAGCGACAATGGTTTCTTGCAAGGCGAACACGGTGTTTTTAACCAAAAACGCGTCGCATTCGAAGAATCGATTCGCATCCCTTTGCTGATTCGATATCCGCCGCTAATCGCCGCAGGAACGCAGAGCGATCAATATGTTTTGAATGTTGACATCGCGCCGACGTTTCTCGAATTGGCCGGCATCGAAGTACCACCGATCATTCAAGGAAAGTCATTGGTCCCTCTGTTTCAGGAACCTAATTCCACACCGTGGCGCCGCAGTTTCTTTGCGGAATACTTTATGGAAAAATCCAGCCGCTCGTTTCCGTCCTGGCAAATGATGCGTGAAGGGAAATGGAAATACATTCATTATCCCAACCATAGCGGCGCCGACGAGTTGTACGACATGGAAGCCGACCCGTCGGAAATGCATAACGTGTTCAATGACGCGAATTCAGCCTCGATTGTCCAAAAACTGAAAGGGCAAATCGACAAACGTGCCTCGGAACTGAGCCGAGCTCGATCGAACGACTACTAAAGCAGCGTGCGTGAAACGGCGACTCGCGTGTACTGTGATGGCGGCAAGTCGCTTCCTCATCTTCACCACCTCTGTGGGAAACGAAACGCAACACAACGAAAAATCCCTCGGTCGCAACACTTGGTGCGACCGAGGGATTTAGAATGCGCGACACATCGACTTAGATGCGAACGATCAACGGATTTCGAGGTCAAATCGGTCCAAGTTCATCACTTTGGTCCAGACATCGACAAAGTCATTGACGAACATTTCTTGAGCGTCATCACTTGCGTACACCTCTGCGAGTGCTCGCAGCTGCGAATTAGATCCGAACACAAGATCAACCGAACTCGCCGTCCATTTTACTTCGCCGGTTTTGCGGTCTCTTCCTTCATAGAAGTGATCGCATAAAGCTGACTTTTTCCACTGGGTGTTCATGCCCAGCAAGTTCACAAAGAAATCGTTGGTCAGCGTTTCGGGCCGATCGGTAAAAAGGCCCAACTGCGGAAATCCAACACTCGTATTCAGCACTCGCATCCCGCCGACCAGCACCGTCATTTCCGGTGCCGTCAGCGTCAGCAGGTTCGCTCGATCGATCAACAGCTCTTCGGCAGGCCGGTCGAGTTCGTGACCATAGAAGTTTCGGAATCCGTCGGCCTTCGGCTCGAGGACAGCGAATCCTTCCACATCGGTTTCGTCCTGCGAAGCATCGGTACGTCCGGCTGCGAATGGGACTTGGATTTCGTGGCCTGCCTTCTTCGCTGCCGCTTCGACGCCGGCACATCCACCCAACACGATCACATCAGCCAGAGAGACCTTTTTGTCGCCCGACTGAGCCGCGTTGAAGTCCTGCTGAATTCTCTCCAGCGTTTGCAAAACTTTGGCAAGTGCATCGGGCTGATTGACTTCCCAATCTTTCTGCGGAGCCAACCGAAGACGAGCTCCGTTCGCTCCGCCTCGCTTGTCGGTGCCACGATAGGTTGATGCCGATGCCCACGCGGTCGAGACCAGCTGCGAGACAGACAGGCCCGAGTCGAGAATCGTTTTCTTTAGTTGCGCAACGTCCTGGTCATTGATCAGTTCGTGATCCACCGCGGGAACCGGGTCTTGCCACAACTGTGGTTCGGCGACTTCGGGTCCCAGACAACGAGAGACGGGGCCCATGTCACGATGTGTCAGCTTGTACCAAGCCTTTGCAAAAGCCGTGGCGAACTGGTCTGGGTTTTCGTGAAATCGTTTCGAGATCGGACCGTAGATCGGGTCCATCTTTAGCGACATGTCAGTCGTGAACATCATGGGTGCGTGCATCGTTGACGAGTCATGCGCGTCGGGCACTGTTCCCTGGGCCGATTCGTCTTTCGGAGTCCATTGCCACGCGCCGGCGGGACTCTTATTCAGTTCCCATTCGTAGCCGAACAGATTGTCAAAATATCCGTTGGACCACTCGGTCGGTGTTGTTGTCCATGCACCTTCTAAACCGCTGGTGATTGTGTCACCCGCATTGCCGGTGCCGTAGGTGTTGGTCCATCCCAGACCTTGTTCCTCGAGGGTCGCTCCTTCGGGTTCGGGCCCAACGTGCCCCTCGGGACTGGCGGCACCATGAGCTTTACCAAACGTGTGGCCACCGGCGATCAGCGCGACGGTTTCTTCGTCGTTCATCGCCATTCGCCCGAACGTATCGCGAATATCTTTCGCGGCGGCAATGGGATCCGGTTTACCGCCGGGACCTTCGGGGTTTACATAGATCAATCCCATTTGCACTGCGGCGAGCGGGTTTTCCAGCTCGCGGTCTCCGGTATATCGCATATCACCCAACCACTCGCTCTCGGGACCCCAATAGATGTCTTCTTGTGGTTCCCAAACGTCGACTCGGCCTCCAGCGAAACCAAACGTTTCGAACCCCATCGATTCAAGTGCGCAATTGCCGGTCAGAACCATCAAGTCGGCCCAGGAAATCTTCTGACCGTACTTTTGTTTGATCGGCCAGAGTAAACGACGAGCCTTGTCAAGGTTTGCGTTGTCGGGCCAACTGTTGAGCGGCGCGAAACGCTGAGTTCCGTAGGAAGCGCCGCCTCGACCATCGGAGACGCGGTAGGTGCCTGCACTGTGCCAGGCCATCCGAATGAAGAACGGGCCGTAGTGTCCGTAGTCGGCCGGCCACCAGTCTTGTGATGTCGTCATCAAATCTTTGATGTCTTGCTTTACCGCATTCAGATCAAGCTTGTTGAACTCTTTGGCGTAGTCAAAGTCTTCGCCCATCGGATTGCTCTTGTGAGAATTCTGATGCAGGATTCTCAGGTTCAACTGGTTCGGCCACCAGTTCGCATTGGAATAGGCGCCGGCCGCAGTGTGCCGGCCAGCCGGGTCTTTCATCGGCCCCATCACGGGGCACTTGTCGATCGCCGCCGCATTCTCTTGAGAAGCCACCGCCGTCAGCGACTGTTGCGCCAACGCGGTCTGCGAGATCAACGCAGAGGTCGCGATGCAGAGCACCGCAAGGCTCGTGACGACACGAGCGAAAGGAGTCGTCGGGTTCATGTTCTTTCCTAAATTTGAGAGGTGGATTTCGACGCCCGCATGTTCAACCGGAAAACAGCAGGTGGACTTTCGAAGCGGCGAACGGCTAATTGCGAACCGGCGAACTGTAAACCGGCTTGCCGACACTGAATATTGTGTCCGATTTGGTGAAAGTGACCCAATGAATTGTGGTTATGCTTTCGATGCATACGACGCATCACAGATTCTTTGCCCATGCGTTTGATAAAACAAGCAAATTCGCGGCCAAATCACTCGGTCGACAAAACGGATCGGGTCCATTCATTGACGGGTCACTTGAAAGCCAGACAGCCAAGGGCAGCAATGTTTTCGACACTTGGTCGTTCGGTTGCGAAAGAAACGTCAAACGAGCCGGCTGAGACGAACCGAGCCCCACGACACAACATAACGCCAATGAAGACATGGCGTTGCCGTGCTAAGCATTGCATGCAGCGAGTTTCGCACAGTGAATGATCTCACTCGCAACGATGAAGACCGAATGTGTGCAAGGACGCGCGTCGGCGCTTCATTTTGCACAGCCACGCCACGCCGATACATCGTGGATCGTTAGCAGCAGCATTTTCTCGCCCGTGACTTCGACGATCCGTGAATTGACCGTCGCGTCGATCAAATGACCATCGGTATGCAACAGATCGGCGTCAAAGTTCTCGACCGAACCGTCCCGCCGCGTTTGCTGCAGCAAGGCCGTTCGCCGTTCGACGTCAACCCAAATTTCCAGTTCGTCCAAGTGTTGACCGACGACGTGATCACCGCGGTATCCGAACAATTGCCCGAACGCCATATTCGCCTCGACGATTGCTAACGAATCAAGCTGCAGCAGCAGTCCTGCATCGGGTGATTGAGTGAAAAGCACCGAGTAACGCGACACATGCACTTCGCTGACGTCGCGTCGCATCCGGTGAAACTTCACCATCAAGGCTTCATCCGATTCCGACTCGCCGGCGGCTTCGTACAGATTGCCGGCCAAGTCATAGTCGCCTCGCTCGGTCGCAACAGCGGCGTACTTCAGTTGCAATTGCCTTCGCGTTGTGGATGCTTTCGCATTGCCGGGCCAAATCTCAATCGCTTCGGCTAACAGCGCGTCGGCAATCCCGAAATCTCGATAGACGTCCGCGTTTTCCTGTGCTGAATCCGCTTGCTCGACCTGCCGGATTGCTCGTCGAATCAGCCACTCGCTTTGTTCATGCTGGCGTTGGTCTTGGATAGCGGCGATGAACTGTTCGACGTCTTCATAGCGATCCGAGGGTTTGGTCTGCATCGCTCGCATCGCGATCTCGGCCAATTCGCCGTCAACGCTTGTCGGCTGGATGACATTATTCGCGGCCGCATGGATACACTCCATCAAGGTTTCGCCCTGATGTGGCGGACGACCATTCAAAATCTGATACAGAATCGCGCCCAGCAAATAGACGTCCGTTTGAAACGTGATCGCGCCCGCCGATGCCGACGCCAACTCAGGTGCCATATAGACGGGCGTTCCGCCAACGGAATGTGCCGCACGTCCACCGGAGGAATCACCTTGAAAGTAAATGGCGAGTCCCCAGTCGGCCAGCAAGACCTCGCCGAATTTCCCCAGCATGACATTTTCGGGTTTGATGTCGCGATGGATCAGTCCGCGTGAATGCGCGTACCGAATCGCATCCGCAACGCGAAGCAGGATATCGATGTTTTGAACCAACGGCAGGTCACCGATTTGCTTATCCCAACTGGTGCCGTTGATCCGTTTCATCGAATAAAACAGCGATCCATTCTCGTCTGAATAGACCTCATGCAACGCGATCACGTTGGGATGATCCAGTCCGCCGATGACGCGTGCCTCGGCGAGGAACCGTTCGCGTGAGTGAGGCTTGGATGCGAGTTCGGTTCGCAACATTTTCACAGCGACTTCGCGATCGACGGCGCGCTGATGAGCCTGAAAGACAACTCCGGTTCCGCCGGCCCCCAGTTGCCCCACAAAACGATAGTCCACATCCTCGCGGCGTCCGCACCCGAGGTCTGCAATCTGTCGACAGGGAATAAAACCTAAATTCTCAGACGCATGATTGTTGGACGAATGGTCAAGAGTTTCAAACAGCCGCCTGTCGCTCGTGGGACTCGTCGCATCGACCTCATGCGACGCATCCACTGCTTGCACCGGATCGCATGGAGCTTCGCTCGAGAACTCGATCGTCTTTTGATCGACCGGCATTCGCTCGAATCGGTTGACCAGAGATGGATTATTCTGGATCGAGCCCAGCAGGCTGTCGTCGGACACCGAAGTCCCCAGCACCGAACAGATCGGCGTCGAGGTGGGCGAGTCTTGCACGGACATGGAACGATCGCTTCGAGAAAAGCAAGAAAAGAGATGTCTGCTTTGAACCGTACCTTACTTTCGGTGGACTTTCAGGCGACTTTGGGGCGATCGAACGCTTTTCCAGCGTTCCAATGGCGAAATCTTCGTTGGAATCGGGCCCATTGCGTCGATCGGCCGATCCAGTGGCCGATTCCCGCGAGGAAAATCCTCGATCCTGCCACCCGGACCACACCCCCGCGGACAGCCCGAACGGGGACCTTCATCAAGCCGCGGCCTGCTGCCTGCTTTGGCTGCTGGCGTGCAACCATTCGTGAATCTGCTTTCTGGTGGCGGACCATGAATCTTCGGTGCGATGATCACAGAAGACGTGAAAGAGCATATCGGTCGTTTCGCTCAATGTCCGAATCGCGTCGATGCGATCATCGTCCTCGAAGTCTTCGTCATCGTCCAAGTGGATCTTGGCACCACTGATTCCGAACGTCTCGGCTTGCAGAACCAAGTCCATTTGTCGACCGTCTCGAACGATCGTCATTCCGGTTTTGCGCGGAAGCTTGCCGCTGCGAACCGCCTGCATCGCTTCGGGCAACTTGACCGGGCACTCTGAAGAAATCGTTTCTTTACCCGACTCACCGCGAGGACATTCCAGCGCGAGTGTCTTGGACAACATCACGGTGACTTCCGAGTCATCCGGCAGTGCGATCGTGTCGCTTTCATTTTCGAGCGTCCACCACAACCACATCAAAAATTCATTGCCAAGAAAATCGGGCGCCTTGGAATCTTGATTTGCCCAGGCGTGATTCAATTGAGTCTGGTTCGACGCGAAACAATCAGGCCGCAAGTCATCCAGTTCGCCAAACCGCTCCGCCTGTTTCGCCCATTCTAGCGCAATCGAACCGGCACCGACGCGACGTGTTTCGACGTCAAAGCAGCGTTCGAGCAAGTCGATACAGTGACCGCTTGCGGTACCAACGGAACCGCCGAAATACAACAAGTCGTGACTGTAATCCCACAGCACAGGAAACTGTTGCATCTTTCGATACTTGCCCGATGCCGCTTCGACTTCGCAGCGTTGCTCGACGGCTTCCTTGGCCTCTTTTCGTTGACTCTTGGTCGGCACGCCCGACGGACTGTCTTTGGCCAAGCCTGCCAATTCCATTTGCAGCCACGCCGCACGGATCGCTGCGGGAATTTGGTTCGTATCGATTCTTACGGAGAAATGCACCGCGTTATTGACCAAATTCTTACTCAGGTCAAAGTCTTGATCGAACAGATGATGCCCACCTAGGAAACCGACATGAACATTTTCGGCCGAAGACGTCTGAAATTTTCCGGCGGCATGTTTCGCAAGGATCTCGATATGCTCGTCGCCAAAGCGGTCTGAATCGAAACCCTCAACACTGAATCTTTCAAAACCGAGACTACCACGAAGAAAAGGCATAGGTGAATCCAATCAGGAACAGGACGAACGAAAGACGTGTCGTGACGTTATCGACGACCCGCAAGCAAGAATTTGCAGTCGGGGCTGCCGCTGGCACGACACGACTACGCCACACGACCGCATCAGCACGCGCACTCGCAGCGAATCCGCACACGCGGTCCGGTGGCGGCGCGGCGTGAACAAAAGCGGGTAAAAAAGATTACCGCTTGTCGATTCCGCGATTTTTAAGAAAAGAAGTGAAGCCGCCGGAGATTCACTTCGCTTGCTTGGCTGCTTCCTTCGCGGCTTCTTTTTCCGCTTTCTTTTTCAAGCGAGCCTGCTCGCGCAGTTGATCGCGACGATCCTCGAATTGCTCGGGCGTCAGCACGTTGACTCGCTTTGCCCAGGCATCCCATTTGTCTTTCATGGCGACAAATTGATCGCGATTCGACGATGCGAGATTTTTCAGCTCGGTGCGGTCATCCTTGATGTGGTAAAGCTCCCATGGCCCACCTCGGCTGCCGACAAGTTTCCAATCACCGTCGCGAATGGCTCGGTTGCCCTCATGTTCCCAAAACAGCGTTCTCGGTTCGATTGAATCGTTATCGAAATAGCGAACAAGGCTGTGACCTTCCATTGGATCAATGGTGTGACCGTTAAACGCCGCCGGATACGTCGCACCGGAAACCTCGACAAAGGTCGGCATCAAGTCGATCAAGTGTGCCGGCTGGTGCGTCAATTTTCCCTTTGCCGCGATCCCGTTGGGCCAGTGGACAACAAACGGAGCACTGATGCCGCCTTCGTGATTTTCGCGTTTGTATCGACGGAAGGGAACGTTGCTGAGGTTGGCCCAGCCTTGACCATAACTGCTGCTCCAACCACCCTTTCGGGCCCACGACGAATAGGTCTCGACGGTGTTCGCGTCGCCCTTGATTCCGAATAAGCCTGTCTCTTTGGTGCCACCATTGTCCGAAACAAAGACGAGCAACGTATTGTCTAGTTCGCCGATCGAACGCAGATGATCGATGACGCGACCGACGTTTTGATCAAGCCGGTCGACGATCGCGGCAAACAACGCCATCTTGAAATCCAAATCATCGCGCTGCGCATCGGTCAACGTATCCCAATCGGGAACGTCCAGCGGCGACAGCGGCCATGCCTCATCGAGAATCCCAAGCTCAACAAGCCGCCGGTAACGACGCTGTCGATTCACGGTCCAGCCCTCACGATACTTGCCACGATACTTTTGGATGTCCTCGGGTGGTGCGTGCAACGGAAAGTGCGGCGCGTTGTAGGCGAGATACAGAAAGAATGGCCGGTCGTCTTCCTCGCGGGCTTGGTCAATAAAGTGCAACGCGTAATCGGTAAAGACGTCGGTTGTGTACCAGAGTTGATCCGGATGCAGATGGTTCTTCGGTTTTTCGGTGACGGGAATCAGAAGCTCTTCCCCTAGATAGATTTCTGTTCGTGGCACGATCGTAAAATAACTATCGATGTAGCCTCGCGTTCCATAAAACTTTTGAAACCCCCGCGCCGTCGGACAACCTTCGTCTCGCCACCCCAGATGCCACTTGCCGGTCATGATGGTGTGATAGCCAGCCGCCCCCAACACTTCTGCAATCGTGACGGCGTTAAAACTGAGTCGGTCTCGATAGCCATCGATTTGCAAATCGCCGGCCATGTGACCAATGTCGGCTTGATGCGGATACAACCCCGTCATGATCGATGCTCGCGAGGGACAGCAGCGACCGGTGTTGTAGAAGTGCGAGAAACGAACGCCACCGGCGGCCAACCGATCGATGTTGGGCGTCTCGATTTCGCTGCCAAAACAACCGACATCGGAATACCCCATGTCGTCAGCGAACAAGACAACAATGTTCGGACGTTTGGAATCCGCAATCGTCGTGCGCGGAAATAATCCAAAAAAGGTGACCGTGATCGTTGCCGTTAGCAGCAACCTTGAGCGGATAGGTTGTGGAGGTTTCATCGGACACTCACGTGCTGGTCATGGCGGCAGAAAGTAGCGGCGGCTAGTAACGCGCCGGTGCGAAACGGCATTCAAGTTTAGCGGTCAGAATCGGTCATGTGTTTAACGCGGGTCCTCGCCTCACCCAGCGCCGTCAGTCACGGCTGACCCGACGGCTCATGGGGACATGTCAGTGTCTGGCGGTGACGTTAGCCCGAGCGCCCGCCATTGTGCTTCGTGCTTTAACCCGTGTCCGGTAAATGTCGACTCTGGCAGGCCGCCGGACCATTCGCGTGCGGATTGGCCCAGCGCATCGGCATCCGCCGGCTTGACCGCCACGCCGGGGCGGGACTCGGTCACGTCGCGGCTAAGGTCAAACACACGGTCATCGGTCCCATGAACGTGCAAGAACTTGTGCGGTCCCTTTCGGGCAGAAAGCTGAAATCCCTGACCTGTTCGCCAGTACAGAACGTCATGGGGATGGCCGGATGATTCTCCTGCGAGGAATGGAACCAAGTCCACGGAATCGAGAGAGTCATCGATGTCGCTGACGCCCGCAGCACCGCACGCGGTCGCGAATACATCGAACGTCATCACGCCGGGCTTGTACTCGGTTCCGGCTGGCACTTTACCGGGCCAGGAAACGACATAGGGCACGTGAATGCCGCCTTCCAACAGTGTGCCTTTCATTCCGCTGAACGGTTCGTTGCTGGCCGCATTGACTGGAGTGATACCTCCGTTGTCGCTAAAGAAAAACACGAGCGTCTGATCGGTTTCGCCTTGTTCGGCAATCGCTGCGCGAACGCGCCCGATGCCGTCGTCAAGCGCCGTGACCATCGCCGCATAAGTCCTTCGCTTCTTATCAGAGATATCGGGCACTCGGTCGAGCCACGACTGCGTCGCCTGCATCGGCGTGTGCGGCGCGTTGTAGGCCAAGTACATAAAGTACGGTTTATCACGTGGCCGCTGAATAAACGCTACCGCTTCGTCGGTCAACAGATCGGTCAAGTAATCGTTGCGACTGGTAGGCAGAGGAGCACGTGATTCGATCGTGTCGTTGTCTCCCAGCGACAACCACTGACAATCGGTTTTGAAATAGCTACGTGAACCTTCTAAGAATCCAAAGTAGGAATCAAATCCGCGGCGAACCGGATGATGATGCTTGCCCTCGCCGAGATGCCACTTGCCGATTCCAACCGTCTCGTAACCGGCGGTGGCAAGTCGATCCGCCAACGTCGTTTCGCTGGCGGGCAGACCGTTGACGACGTCGCCTTTGGCAGGGTTGCCCTCGAACCCAAAACGATGCTGGTATCGCCCTGTCATCAACCCTGCGCGTGTCGGCGCGCAATACGGATGCGAAGCGTATCCGTTGCGGCAAATCACGCCGTCGCCAGCGAGCCGATCTATGTTTGGCGTCGAAAAGTCATCAAGCCCGTTGAATCCGACATCGTGATACCCCAAATCGTCGGCAACAATCACCAAGACATTTGGCCGCTCATTTGCCACAGTGTCGATCGGGAAGCTGGCGAGTGCCACGCAGACGCAACAAACCACCCATGGTGTGTTGCGCAAACGCTGTTTAAAGAATCGATCAATCATGGGTCTCTCGTCATTCATTTGGTTCATGAGTCACAGTCTCGTCATCGTTGCGACGCGTAAGCGGCACGGCACGTCGCGCCGCCGCAGACCTGATGGCCCACGGCTCACCGTCATTCGGCGTGAAGGCAATTCAGAGGCAGTATTTCGTTTATCAGTTTTTCAGTTTCAAACCAAAACCCGGTTCGGACGACACCTGCAGATTGCCGTCTTGTATTTTGTTTTCTCCAAAATCAATATCCGCATCACTCATGGTCACCCCTTCGATCGTGGGCACACCGCCGAACGCGGCCGCCAAGTGAGCGATGTAAAACGTCTTCAATCCGCATCCCCAAGCGTGTGGTGACGCCAGGGTATTTTCCGAGATCAAGCGAGGCAGCATCGTTCGCCACCCAGTAAAGCCAACGGACATGACGTCTTCCAGGCGTACGTCCAGCACACCGTCACTTTGCAATTGATCGAGCACGGCGGCATCAGGTTTCGCTTCGCCATCAGCAAGGTAGGTGCTACCGAAGCCATTGGCATCCATCCATGTATTGAGCCGCCGATATTCATCGACACTTTCATGGAAGGGTTCTTCCACCCAAAACAGCGGAACGCCTTTGACGCCGGATAGAAATTCGATGCAGTCGTCGACGCTATATCCGTTGTTCGCGTCGACCAAGATATCGCAATTGGGAAAACGTTGATGGATCGCTTGCACCGCGTCGATGTCCCGCTGCAACCCTTTCGCGGCGGGTTTCATCCATCGATGGCCGCGACCAATTTTCAATTTAAACTGGCGATACCCGTAATCGTAATCCCACTGACATTCTTCGATCAGTTTATCGATACCAGCGGGCGCGCCGGCGGGGTCAAGGTCATCGAAATAGATCATCCCCGAGTAGATTCGTGTGACAAAGGGTTGGTCGCGGCCATCGGTGGCGATCATTTTCCAAACCGGCATCTCTAGAATCTTGCCGGCCAAGTCGTGAAGCGCCAATTCCAATGACGTCAGGTGAGGTGCCGCAATCGAATCCGAGGGCGAGAACAATTCGGACACGGTCTTGCCCGTTACTCGATCTTTCACCGCATCGATCGCTTGCTTGGTCCCGCGAACTTGTCCCCAGCCGCGGACGCCTTGATCCGTAGTCAGGACAACAATGGGCTTTTTGGAATATTGGCCGTGCTTGTCTTTGACGGCGTTACGTCCGACAGGGCGGGGCCAACTGGTGTCGACCCAGCGGGTCGTAACACTCTTGATCCGATGGTCCGAAAGAGGCTCGGCCAAATCATCAGTCGCCGTCGAGCGTTTGACAACGGCAGCAGAGGCCGCAACCGCCGATACCGACCTTAGAAATTCGCGTCGTTTCATTTTATTTCGCTTCTCTGTGTTCGCTGTGTCTGTGATCAGGTCCGTCGGGGATGGTGCAAGAAGGACCACGGCGCCGGATATCGCCAAGCCGAAATATTATGGCAAGCCGCATCTTGGCGAGCCGCAATCGACGATGTTCAGGATGAAAGATTAGGACCGGATCGATTGGGACTGAATACAGTTCGCGTGATCGCTGGATTTCTTTAAGGGTAACCCCAAGCTCAGCGGTCGGGATGCTTGAGGGGTGGCAAGCTATTTTAGCGAGACTTTCGCGACATTGTTGGTTTCGCGGCAGCGACTTACAATCGTGACGATTGATTCCGTTTTTCTCTCTGGTTTTGCCATGGCTTATCTGTCCAGCACCTCAAGCGCCGTAAGCAAGAGTCATTTCGAGCTGAACGATGACGAGACAACGATGGGGCGACACCCTGACTGCGACCTCGTTCTCGACGCCGGGGCAGTGAGCCGCTATCACGCCCGAATCGTCCGCCGGAATGATGAGTTTGTCGTCGAGGACTCGGGCAGCCGCAACGGAACGTTCCTGAACGGCCAGCTGCTCAACCGCCCAGAGAAACTGCGTGAAGGCGATCGAATCCGGATCAGTGACGTGGACATCGTTTTTCACCACGACGCGGTTCCCGCCTTTGCCGGCGGCGGCAGCAGCGCCGAGATGACATTCGACGGATCGAATTTTGGCATCCTGATGGTCGACGACCACGGTTCCGATTCGACGCTTGACCCAAAGGTCGAGTATCGTCGCAGCGCCGACGGCTTGAAGATGACCGCGACGCCCGAAGCGAAGCTTGAAGCGTTGATGCGGATCAACACCAACCTAAGCAACGCGCTGGCACTGGACGAAGTGCTGCCGAACGTGTTGAACAGCCTGTTCGATATCTTTCCCGCCGCTGACCGAGGGTTCGTGGTGATGCAGGACGCCGAGGGGCAACTGACACCGCGCTGGGTCAAGACACGGCAAGCCGTCGATTCCACCGAGACCGTGCGCATCAGCCGCACGATCATTCGCCAAGTGATGGACAGCGGTGAAGCGATCCTGTCGCTCGATGCGTCCGAGGACAGCCGTTTTGACAGCAGCGAGTCGATCGCCGATTTCTCGATTCGATCGATGGTCTGCGCCCCACTCTGTGACGGCGAAGGCAAGGCGTTTGGCGCCTTGCAAATTGATTCAACACAAGGCCGAGGCCAATTCCGTGACGACGATGTCGACCTGCTTACCGGCGTGGCCACGCAAGCCGGCATCGTCATCAACAATGCTAGGATGCACGAACAAGCACTGGTGCAGCGGGAGGTCGAACAAGACTTAAAGTTGGCCACCGATGTCCAGAAAGCCTTCCTTCCGCAAACGCAGCCCGATGCCGTCGGATTCGACGTTTGCAGCTTTTACCAAGCCGCCAATCATATCGGCGGAGACTACTTTGATTATATCCACTTGGCCGATGGCCGAGTCGGTGTGATCGTTGCCGACGTGGTTGGCCACGGAGTGGCCGCAGCCATGTTCATGGCAAAGCTGTCCGCGGAAACTCGATTCTGCTTGGCGAGCATTCCTGATCTGGCCCAAGCCGTCGAGAAACTAAATGACCGTATGAGCGGGTTGCATGTCGACCGCTTTGTCACACTGGTGATGATGGTGATCGACCCGAAACGTGATACCGTTTCGATCGTTAACGCAGGCCACATGCCGCCGATCGTGCGCAGCGGTAAGGACGGATCGATCAGCGAACCGGGTGGCGACGAATCAGGATTGCCGATTGCGATCGACACGGGCATGGAGTACGAGTCGGTGGACATCCCGTTTCACACCGGCGACATCGCGGTGCTTTACACCGATGGGATCAACGAAGCGATGAACGCCGCGGACGAAGAATTCGGCATGGAACGTGTGCGAGAATTAACCGCGGCAGGAGGCGACGCGAATGATGTCACCGACCGAATCGTATCCGCGGTCCGCAAGCACATCGGTTCGGCACCGCCCTTTGACGACATGTGCTTGGTCGTAATCCAAAGAACAAGCAGCCCTGAAACCACAGTTTCGTCCACCACCGAAACGGTCGGCCAAGACGTGATCGAGACGATGCTGTGATTCGCTATCTCGCCCGGTTTTCTGGCCATGTTCAAGGTGTCGGGTTTCGCGCCACTTGCGTCGCCGAAGCCAGAGACCTGAATGTTCATGGCACCGTTCGCAACGAACCCGACGGCTCGGTCTTGCTTGACGTCGATGGACCGGCTGGCGATCTGAAAGAACTCATCCGCCGCATCGAAGTCGCCATGAAAGGCAACATCGATGCTGTGGTGATCGATCAATCAGAATCGAAACAACGCAGCGGGGGGCTGCGTATTTCGTTTTAGTCCTCGCTGCACCGCTTAGGGTTCAAGCGATTTGATCCAGATATTGCGAAACTGGACCAAACTGGATGCGGGTTTCAGATTGCCGTCTTTATCCGGCCCCCCGTGGTGCTGCAGCACAATGGGCCCTCGCTCGGGAATACCGTCCAGCAGCGCCTTTTCAAGGATCAAGTGGTCGTTTAGCAGCACCGTCACCCGGTCGCCGATCATCACGATCAGGAACGAGTTCCATTCGCCCACGGGATTATCAGCGTTGAGACGGGGCGTCAAAGCCGCTTTGACTTCCGGCGGTGTCGCCTTGTTGTTGCGATAGCCATACACCTCACCCGAACCGGTCGGCCAACACCAGATATTCAACTGGGCTTTGGAGTGACCTCGCATGTAGATGCCAGAGTCTGCGTTGGGCCGGCGGACCGTGATCTTGTTTCCATCGGTGCCCGTTAGATACGTGCCGTCGCTAAGCACAATCGGCATGTCGTAATAGCCGCTGGTTTCCTTGATTCGCCAATCGATCTTGAGGATATAGTCGCCGTACTCTTTCTCAGTCCTGAGGTTTCGATCACCCGTCGCCTCGCTGCGCGCATCATAGTCGATCACGCCGTCGACGACTTTCCAGTGCCCGTTGTCACCCTCGGGGACCACCCAACCCGACAAATCACTGCCGTTAAAGAGCGACTCAAAACCATCCTCCTGCTCGAACTGTGCCGATGCCTGCGAAACAAACGCGAACACGACAGCGCAGACAAGAACGGACCGGTACAAAATCATCGGATCACCTTTGGCGATTGGTTAACGGGCATTGAAATAACGTGAGCGACGACCATCAAAGCGGCACGATACAGGACCGTTGCCGCGGCAACGATGGTCGTCAATCGCAAGGATCCTACCAGATCCGAACACGGTCTTCCGGCGCCAGATAAAGAGGTGCATCTTTGTCGACGTCGAAAGCCTGGTACCACGCATCCATGTTTCGGACGATTCCGTTGACGCGATATTCACTGGGACTGTGCGGGTCGGTGATCAGGCGTTTCAGCAATTCGGGCCGACGATAAAGCCGTCGCCAGACCTGTGACCATCCGAGAAAGAATCGTTGATCACCGGTTAGTCCATCGATCACCGGGGCTTGTTTTCCCTCAAGCGAAAGACGGTATGCCTCGTAAGCAACGCTCAGCCCGCCCAAGTCACCAATATTTTCGCCCAACGTCAGTTCACCGTTCACAAAGTTGCCTTCGATCGGTTCAAACGCCGAGTATTGGTCGACCAAACCTTGCGCACGTTTTTCGAACTCCGCACGGTCCGTCTCAGTCCACCACTTTCGCAAATTCCCGTGACCATCGTACTTACTGCCTTTGTCATCAAACCCGTGGCTTAATTCGTGGCCGATCACGGCGCCGATGCCACCGTAGTTGACGGCATCGTCAGCAGCCATGTTAAAGAAAGGCGGTTGAAGAATCGCGGCGGGAAACACGATTTCGTTCATCGTCGGGTTGTAGTAGGCGTTAATCGTTTGAGGCGTCATGTGCCATTCATTGCGATCGATCGGTCCGCCCAACTTATTCAAGTCGCGTTCATATTCAAATTGCGAAGCCGCGATCACATTGCTGGCCAATGGACCGTCGACAATTTTCAGCTTGTCATAATCTTTCCACTCATCGGGGTATCCGATCTTGGTTGTGAAGAGCTCGAGTTTCTCTAACGCTTGTTTCTTCGTCCCCTTGCCCATCCAGTCACGAGTTTCGATTCGTTGAGCGAACGCTCGCTTGAGGTTTTCGACCAGCTCATTCATTCGTTTCTTCGCGTTGGGCCGGAAGTGCTTTTCGACATACAGTTGGCCAACGACCTCACCCAACAGACTACCCGTGACATTCACACCTCGCTTCCACAAAGGTTCTTGTTCGGCGATTCCGCGGATGGCGGTGCGATGAAAATCGAAGTGCCGTCGCTCGATCGATTCACTGAGGCTATCACCGTAGGCGTCAATCAAACGAAACCGCAAATAGGATTTCCATTGATCTAACGATTTCTCAGCCAACAGCTTTCCTAGCGCAGTTAGATAGCTCGGCTGCCGAACGACAAATTCCGTCTGCTGGTCCAGTCCCGCGACCTGGGCAAACGCAGCGGAACGAAAATCGCCCAACATCGCCGCAACTTCGCTGGCGTCTTTTTTGTTGTACGTTTTGTCAGGATCGCGGTTTTCTGTCTTCGTCCAGTGTGATTCGGCGATCTTCGTTTCAATATCGACAACCGCTTGGGCCGAGACCTCCGGGTTTGGGTCGCCGACCACCGTCAGCATATCGGTGATGTAAGTCTTTAGCTGATCGCGCAGTTCGACGTAACGATCTTCGTCTTCCAAGTAATAATCGCGGTCAGGCATCGTCAGTCCGGCCTGAGTGATGTAGACCGTGTAGGCGTCGCTGTTCTTTGCATCGACACCAACGTAGGCAACCGACGGGCCATACACTCCGTTTCGCACCAGATTCCCCATGGCCTCCGCAAGCGATTTAGCCGAATCGATTGCGTTGACTTGATCCAACAGCGGCTTGATCGGATCGATCCCCGCTTCGTTTCGCGTTTCGATGTCCAGCACACTGTTGTACAAATCGCCAACTTTTTGCGCCGGCGTGCCGAGCGGGGCGTTTGAATCAGCAGCCGCTTCGATCAGATCGCGCACTTGTTCTTGCGTCGAATCGTTCAAGATCGTGAAGATACCGTAGTCCGATTTGTCGCCTGGAATTTCGGTCGATTCCAGCCACTTTTGGTTGGCGTACTCGTAGAAGTTCTCGCCCGGCGACACTTCCTCGCTAAACAGACTGGTGTCGATACCGGAAACCTTTTCTGCCGCGGATTCCTGGGCGATTGAGGCAGCAGCGACGGATGCGGCGAAGAGGACGACCTGAAATGGGCGTGCGAAATCAAAGATTCTTTTTGGCACAGCGATTCTCGTGGGGTTAAGAAAATAGAGATGCGATGATGGCTCTGCGAAACATAGCCGCGAATGCATTGCCGTGGTTTGTGAAAGGATCAACGCGAGTCAGCGGACCAGTCTTTGGTGTGAACACCGCTGCGGATTCGCCATTCGCGAAGCTCCGTCAGCAGGCGTTCTTTCTGATCGCGCGCCGACGGGACATGCCACAGATTGTCACATTCCTGGGGATCGGACGTTAGATCATACAGTTGGCCATCCGGTTCATCCAAGTAATGAATCAGCTTGTGCGTCTGATCGCGGACCATCGTCATGAACTCGCAACCGGTCAAGTTGCCGTCCTTGGATTGTTCGCAGTACACAAAGTCACGTCCAGCGAAGGTGGCTTCCGGATCCAGTGCGTCGGCCAGCGAGCGCGCCTCCCAATCGGCAGGCACATCAACACCAGCCCACTGCAGAATCGTCGGCCCCAAATCCATTTGCTGCACAAGCGCGTCGACGCTGCGTGATTTCCCGAATCGGCCCGGCGCCCAAACGATCATGGGAACGCGGGTGATCTGATCGAACATCGTCCATTTTTGGCTTTGGCCGTGATCGGTCAAACAATCGCCATGGTCGCTTGTAAAAATGATGATCGAGTCGTCCAGGTAACCATTTCGCTCGAGCGACTGGATGATTTCGCCGACCTTTTCATCGATCATCGTCACGTTCGCCAAGTAATACGCACGTTGTCGATGACGCTGCTGATGCGTCGGATTCAGATCCATCAAAATCGAATCGTGGTCAACCTGGCTATTGTGGATGCGCAGTTCTTTCAGTGCCGGTGGCTGTGCGTCCAGCTCTGCTTGGGTGACCGGCAACAATGGCAAGTCTTTGGCCAAGTAGGGTTCCGCATAGCGGGGCACCGGATCGTACGGCGGGTGCGGTCCCGGGAATCCGATTTGCAGAAACAGCGGATCTTTCTTGGGCGTTGAATCGATCCACCAACGGGCCATGTCACCAACGAAGACATCCGGATGAGTGTCCTCGGGCAATTCCCAGTCGAATGCCCCCAAGGCCGATCGATAGTCATCTCGCTGACGATACATCTCGCGCTGCTGTTTGACCAAGCCGCGAAACCGCAGGGCCTTGTCCCATTCGTCAAAGAAGTAGCGGCCCTCAAGGTATCGATCTTTGTTTTCGACGACGAACCGTTCGTGAAACCCAAGCTCGGTCAGAAACGGCCAAGTGTGCATCTTGCCAATATTGGTGCAGTAGTACCCGGCTTGGTTCAACCGTTCGATCCAGCTGCGTCGCCATTGGTCAGCGTTCTTGAGAATGCCGGTCGTGTGAGGGAAATAGCCCTTGAATAGGCTGGCCCGTGCCGCGGCACACGAGGCGGCGGTCACATGGCACTGAGAAAACGAAACACCTTCCCGGACAAGGCGATCCAGGTTGGGAGTATCCAAATGCGGAAAACCCAACGCCGCAATGGTGTCATAGCGCTGTTGGTCGGTGATGATGAAAATGATGTTGGGCTGTTTCACGGTATTTTTTGTTTCACGCGGATCAATTTCGACGCGTTGATGCGAGAGAAAGGGGCGGGGTGGTTTGCTGCAGATCGGCGGTAATCGCCGTGGATCCTAGTTGTGGACTTCAATCGATTGCATCGTCAGATGCACCGCTGGACAGGCATTCGGGACAGGCGTTTGGAACAGGCATTCGGGACAGGCGTTCAGGAAATCTCAAGCGTCGCAAGGGCATATCGCAGGCAAGCCAAGATCGCATTGAACCGGGCACGACCAACCGCCCAGGGCGGATGCATTGTGTGATCGCAGAACTGATCTGGAAATAGCCCGCGATTATTGACTAGTTTAACGGACTAGCTAACATTCGGGCCCGTTTCAGCGGGCCGGTCACGGAGGACTGTTGTGCAAACGTTGAAAACCGCCGCTGTTGTCGTTCTGCTGATGACGGTGATCTATGGTGTCTGGGTGCCACTGACCACGCCGCCGGAAGAGTTACCACCCGAGGTCGCCGACATGCTGATCGTCAGTGATGATCTTGGCATCGATACGGGATTGCCGGAATCGCTGGAATCGATTGCGACCGGACCATTGCAAAGCGACGTCCCCGCGGAACCCGAATTTGCCGTTCCCGAAATACAATCCGGTGTGACCTACGGGTCATCATTTGCTGATCTGCAACCGGCGCCCGGCAGTGGAACCACCGCGACAATCTCGGATGACAGCTCGTCGATCGGCGCAATTCCTTCGTCCAATAAGTTGCCTAGCACCGCCAGCGGCCCGCCAAGCTTTGCGGTTAGCCCTCGCGGCGATTACCCATCGACCGGCAACACATTTGACTTGCCCGACCCAACTGCGGCGCTGACCAGCTTTTCACCCGAACAGGGCAAGGAATTTCATCCGCAAGACCACCGGGCCGCCGGTGGCACGACCGTGGAGGAATCGAATCTGAACAACGGGGTCTCGCTTTCCAGCGGCACGACAGCGACAGACCTGCTTTCGCCACCGAACGCACAAGCGGCGGCACCCCCAGAAAACGCAGGCGAGAATCTGGGCCTGAAAAACGCCATCCTCACCGCGGACCGACAGTACATCAGCGATCAAAAGAAAGAAGCACTGTCGACACTTAGCTTGTTCTATAACACGCCCAACGTCTCGGACGCCCAGCGATCGGAACTCTTGGGCCGCTTGGATCCCTTGGCACGCGAGGTGATTTATTCAAAGGCGCACCTGTTAGAACAACCCCACCGTGTCGGCTCGAACGAAACGTTGATGGAAATCGCTCAACGTTATGAAGTTCCATGGCAATTGCTGGCGAACATCAATGAAATCCGTGACCCGGTGACCGTCTTGCCAGGCACCGAACTGAAAGTCTTGCGTGGTCCGTTCAACGCACAAGTCGACCTGACACGAAACGAACTGACCCTGTTCTTGGGCGATCTGTACGCGGGGCGATTCCCAATCGGTGTGGGCAGCGACCCGGAACCGTTGCCCGGCACGTTCACGGTCCAGGACAAGCAGACCAGCCGCACCTATTACGACCCGGCCGGCGCGCCCGTCCCGGCCGGCAGCCCGGACAACCCGTACGGAAACATGTGGGTGGATTTGGGCGGTCGCGTTTGCATCCACGGCAGCCCCAATACGATGAAACCATCCACGCAGGGTTGCATCAGCCTGGCCGACGACCACGCCAGCGACCTCTATGGCATTCTGACCCAGGGTTCATTGATCACCATCCGTCGGTAACATTAGCGACGGTCTGATGTTTGCCCCTAGGTTTTGAGACGTGATTGGTATGAGCTACGATCGTGACGCACTGTTAGAATTGATCCGCACCGAAGCGCTGCAGCGAGGTGAATTCACGCTGGCGAGCGGCAAAAAAGCCTCCTATTACCTCGACTGCCGGCAGATCACGCTGCACCCCCAAGGTGCCAACGTGATCGCCGAAGGCATGCTTGAAACCATCCTCTCGCGTGGCGACTTGCCGGCGGCGGTCGGTGGTATGGCGATCGGTGCCGATCCGATTACCGCGTCAATTGTCATGCTGGCCGGACAGCGCGACCTGCCGCTGAAAGGTTTCATGGTTCGCAAGGAACCCAAAGGCCACGGCATGGGCAGACAAGTCGAAGGTCCTGTCGAAGCGGGCCAGCGGGTCGTGATTGTCGAAGACGTGATCACCAGTGGCGGCAGCGCGATCAAAGCGGTCGAAGCCGCAGAAGCATTTGGGCTGAAAGTCGACTGTGTCATCGGAATCATCGATCGACTGGCTGGCGGCGCCGAAGCATTCGCCAACAAAGGCCTGGAACTGATCACGCTGTCGACCATTCGTGACTTCGGAATCGAACCAGAATAACCGGTGTCCACCCAATAGGATTCCCCACGCTCCGATTGACGATGCTCTCGATTGGCCATGCTCTCGATTGACGATGTCTCATCATCGATAACGTTTCGATCGCCAGCATCTTCGACCAGCGGTGACTTCCATTGCCAGTGAAATCGATTCACCGTGCTGGCGCGGACCAGGCGCGACCGGCAAATCGCGCACAAGGAATCTTCCCAGGACGCACTTAGAAAGACGGGTATGGAAACCACGCTTCACCAACAGCTAAAGCGATGCTATGCCGACGGAGCGTCTAACACGGAAGTCACCGTGGGTCGCTATCGCATCGATGCCGTTCGCGACGATGAATTGATCGAAGTTCAGTGTGCGTCACTGTCGGCCATTCGAGACAAATCGAACCAGCTGCTAAAACGCCACAAGCTGCGGGTTGTCAAACCCGTGATCGCTCGCACACGGATCACAAAAATCAAGAAACCCGGGGGCAAACCAACCTCGCGACGCATGAGCCCCAAGCGAGGCAACATTCTTGACCTGTTCGAAGACCTGATCTACTTCACACGAGTCTTTCCGAATCCGAATTTGGTGCTGGAAGTGCCGATGATCCACGTCGAACAGTTTCGTATGCCGGCAAAGCGACGACGCCGTCGACGCTGGGGAAAAGACTACAGCGTCCATGATGTTCAGTTAGAACAAATCGAGCACCGATACGAGTTCCACGAAGCGGCGGACTTGCTGACGTTGTTTCACCTGCCCGAAAAAGACGATTTCAACACGGCCGACTTGGCCAAGGCGATCGACCGACCGCGCTGGGTGGCCCAGCAAATCGCCTATGTGCTGCGTAACGTTGGCGCGATTGAAACGGCCGGACGAAATCGATCGGGAATTCGATACGCCAGTAAAGCCGCGGCTTAGCCACAATGCCGCCGCATTGTCACGAAGACGGGGCACCGCAGTAAAACGGTGGCTTCGCAGTAAAACTGTCGCTTCGCAGTAAAACGGTGGCTTCGCAGTCACATTGCTGCTTCGCGGTCACACTGCTGCTTTGCCGTGCGATCGATAACATCATGAACCGGGTTTTGCCGACGATTCCGTCCAGCGGTACACCCTTAGCGCCGCCAAGTCGCGAACGATCACCCATGGCCCTTGCACGGCGAGGTGCGCCCAAGCGTCCTCGGCGACTTTCGTTTTATCGATCACGTTGAATTGTTCGTCGCTTGCATCCAACAGCAACAGATCACCGGATTCGGCCAACGCAAGAATCCGCTCACCGTTGGACACCATGCTCCAATACTTGGCCTGAGGACTGCTGGTCCAACGGATCGTTCCATCTTGCAGCGCCGTGGCGACGACGCGTTGATTCTTCGCATGCAAATAGATCGTGTCGCCGACCAGCACGGGGGATGACATATAAGCCTGCGTTTTTTGATTCCACACTTCGTGCACCGACCAACGACCACTTTCGTCACAGCGAATATCGAATAGTTGTGCTTTGCCACTATGAGCGGAGGTGTAGACCTGGTTCCCGACAACCAGCGGCGTCAAAATATTCATCCCTCGAAATGCTTCGATCGGCTCGCGCCACAGGACCTTGCCTGTGGAAAGTTCAACGCCGCACAAATGCGTGCGGGTCTGTACGACCAGTTGCCGCTTCGCACAAAGCATTGCGATTGTTGGGCTCGAGAATGCGCCACTGGACATCATGTCGCCTGCATTTTCCAGCGTCTTCCAAATCAAGCTGCCGTCGGCCAGTGAGAGCCGCATGACGGCGCCGCCGGTTTGCACAATCACACCGTCGCCATCGATGATCGGCGAACTTGCTGCGCCGAACGATGGCACGGGACCGCCCATATCGTGCGGAAAATCAACTCGCCATTTTTCGTTGCCAGTCGCCGGGTCCAAACACACCAGTACATCACGCATCCCCATCACCAACAGATGCCCGTCGACACACGCCGGCGTGGCGCGGATCCAACTGCCGTTGGATGCGGCAAAAAAGGGAACCGTCATTTCGCCCGGCCACTCCGTATGCCAGACCTTGTTTCCCGTGGCTAATTCGTAAGCGGTCACACGTTCAACTTGCTTGTTGATCGTCTCGGTCGTGAACACCCAATCGCCGAAAGTGATGGGGCCGCTGTAACTGGGCGCGTGTGCTTGCTGCCAAACGAGTGACAAATGGTCGCCCAACGCCGATGGCCAATCCGAATCGCCGACCTGTCCATCTCGCTGCGGGCCCCGCCACTGGTTCCACGCGAGTGGCTCGCCCGCACAGGCAATAGCAGAGCTTATTACTGCAGCCCCCCAGACTAAGACGGCTGAGAATGGTCGCATTGAGCCGAACAACGAATTGAAAATCCACACAGAAGCCGGACGCTGGTTACCGCTCATCAAACGAATCCAAATTTGGGGGCGATTCGAGACACGCCCGCCGGCGCGATTCCAGGCGAGTCTATCGCTGCGGCAACCCCACACCACGCCATTTGCGAAAAACGGAGGCGCGGGCGAGGAATCGAGTTGACACTACTGATCGCCTGATTTACCCTTTTTGCCAGCAACGTGTGGTGATGTTTCGGGTTGTCTTAGCTGGAACATTAACAGGGAACTCCGGTGAAAAACCGGGACGGACCGGCCGCTGTAAGCTGTCTGCCATCTCGATCGTCTTGGTCGGAGGCGGGCGACGTTTTGTTCGAAAAATCTGAAGCGCCATTATCGAGAACTAGCTCGATGAGAAGGCACTGAAACGTCGCACGACAGCAAGTCAGAAGACCTACCACACGCGAAAGCGGAGACGTGCCTTCTCGGATCGAGGCGACCGCTGCTTGAGGTTCGCACCGACACTGCCGCCGCGCACGTTTCCTGCGCGCCGAAGCGATCGGTCTGTCCACTCTGATCGTCATCGAAACATTCCCCGGAGAAATTCTCGTGCGTCATCCCATCGCCCGCATTGCGAGTCGACTGATTGTCCTCGTTTCATTTGCCGTTTTCGCACACGGCTCATCCGCAGACGTCATCACGTTTGAATCCCTGGTCTTGCCGGGGAATGGGTTTTACAGCGGTGACACCGATGCCACGGGTCCCGAGCGTGACAACTATATGATCGTTGGCACCGGCGAGAAATTCGGACAGGAAGAGGTCCGACAAATCTGGACGCACCAGGGTGTCCAATTCAGCAACAACGACATCCCAGCGTTCGACGATCCCGGGGCGGGTTTCGACACGTGGTCGGGATGGAGCCCGTCACGGGTCAAAGACGACAGTACCCCTGGCTTTGGCAATCAGTTTGCCGCCCGACCGGGAACCGGCAGCCAAGGTTCGGACACCTACTTGGTCGCGTTTACCGACGACGCTTTCTTCAACATTCCCAGCGGTGCAACGCTGCAGTCGGTCGACCTGACCAACACGACTTACGCGGCGCGATACATGGCGGACGGCGACGACGGATTCGGACCGGCGCCCAACTTTGAAAAGAAATACGGCGGCGCGAGCGGCAGCGACCCCGATTACTTTCGCGTCGTACTGTCGGGCCACTCTGGTCTTTCGGGAACCGGTGGCGTCATCGGCGAAGTGCCTGTCGATTTGGCTGATTTCACGTTCGACGACGACACCGAAGACTTTGTCTTGACCGAATGGATCCGTGTCTCGTTGGCGTCAATCGCCGATGCCCGTTCGGTCACGTTGCGGTTTGAATCCAGCGATACCGGCCCGTTCGGAATCAACACGCCAACCTACGTCGCGCTCGATAACTTGACCCTTGCGGTGAGCGTTCCCGAACCGAGTTCTTTTGCCGGACTTGCCTTATTGACGCTGATCGCCGGAGCACCGCGACGCACGCGCCGGCTTTGCAACCGTGCCCATCGTCGCATCGGCACTCAAGGATGAGCGGTGGCTTAAAGATGAGCAGCAAAGAAGATTTGAGAAGCGATCGTTCAGCCACGGCGGTGGCTTCACCTTGTATCAAACGATGTGCGCTGAACCTTGAAGGTCTTTGCATGGGCTGCTTTCGGTCACGCGAAGAAATCGGCGACTGGAGCTGCGCGACGGCTGAGCAGAAACTGCGGATCGTCCAGCATGCCGCCCAGCGCGCCGCGAAAGCTCGCCAAATGGCCTAGCGACCGACGCTTTGGGCAGAACGACACAACTTTTCATCCGTCGAGGATCGCGGCGGCGCTATGCGCCGCCACCACTTCGGTTGGGCAGTCGCTAGGATAGACATCTCGTCGGCCTCAAGTGCCTACGTTTTGCTTCATCGAACCTAGTCTCCGCAGACGCCCGTCCATGAAATCATCTCTGCAACGAGTCAAGCAAGGCGCGGTCTTTCTCTCGCTCGTCTTCATCGTTGCGGTTTGCGGATATCGTTTTCTTGGCGACTACGGTTGGATCGACGCGATTTGGATGGTGGTCGTGACCATCTCGACGGTCGGTTACGGCGAGCACAGTTCGCTGCAACCAAGCCTGCAACTATTCACGGTTCTGGTGATCCTGTTGGGGATGTCGGCAGCCGTCTATACGTTCGGCGGACTTTTCCAATTGATGTTAGAAGGCGAACTTGAACGTGTGATCGGAAAGAGACGAATGACAAGAGAACTGGAACAGATTTGCGACCACATCATCATTTGCGGCTTTGGGCGAATGGGGCAGAACTTGGCGACCGAACTGGAATCACAAAAACGCGCGGTCGTCGTGGTCGAGAACGACGCCAATATTTGTGAGGATTCGTCTTCGCGAGGATTTACCACCGTGACCGGCGACGCCACAGAGGAAGCCGTACTGCTTACCGCCGGTATCGAGCGTGCCGGGACACTGGTCGCGACGCTGCCCAAAGATGCCGAGAGTGTCTTCATCACGCTGACGGCTCGCAATTTGAACAAAGAACTTAACATCATCGCACGCGCCGAACATGCCAGCAGCGAAAACAAGCTTTACCAAGCCGGTGCAAACCGAGTCGTGATGCCGACCGTTGTCAGTGCCAGACAAATGCTAAGGATGATCACCCGCCCGACGACCGCTGAGTTGATGGACTTGGTCGGGCAGAGCGATTTTGAAGAACTGGAATTGGACGAAGTCAAGATTTCCGCCAACAGCAAATTGTCGGGAATGACCATCAATCAAACGCACGCCCACCGCGACCACAACGTGTTGGTCGTGGCCGTCAAGCGGGCCGATGGTACACTTGTCTTTAACCCGGGCCCGAAACAAACTTTCGCCCCCGATGATATTGTCATGCTGGTGGGGCACACCAACGACATCTTGACGTTCCGACAAGTTTTCATCGAAGCCCGATGACATTCACACCCCTTCGACCAGCGCTTACAGAACGTGGACGCTGTGCCGAAGTACGACAGCCCACCTACCTACGCCCCGTTTGCCGTAAGCGATCCCATGAAGACATTTCTGAACTCTGCATTCGCCTTGATTCTTGTCATGATAAATCCACTCTCTCACACAGACGCAGCCGACGAACAATCGACCGAAACGTTGAACGCCCAGCACCAGGTCAACATGAATTACCTGCTGTATGTGCCCGAGAGTGCTGAAACAGATCCGCCGCTGCCTTTGGTACTGTTCCTGCACGGTGCGGGCGAACGCGGCAACGATCTTGAACTGGTCAAGAAACACGGGCCACCTAAACTCGTGGCTGCCGGCAAATCATTCCCGTTTATTCTCGTTTCGCCCCAGTGCGTGAATGATCGATGGTGGGAACCAACCGAACTGACCGTATTGCTTGACCACATCGTCAGCCAGCACAACGTCGACACCAATCGCGTCTACGTAACCGGCCTGAGCATGGGAGGATTCGGCACTTGGCGGCTCGCGGCTTACACGCCAGATCGATTCGCGGCGATCGCTCCCGTTTGCGGAGGCGGGGAACCGTTCTGGGCAAAGCTAATCAAAGACATTCCGGCCTGGGTGCTGCACGGGGCAAAAGACAAAGCGGTGCCACTGGAACGCAGCGAAGAGATGGTGAACGCGATCAAGAAAGCGGGCGGAAACCCAAAGTTCACCATCTATCCGGACGCCGAGCATGATTCATGGACCGAAACGTATGACAATCCCGAGTTCTATCAATGGTTGCTGGCTCAGACTCGCAAGTCAGACGCCGAATAATTGGGCTCTGGCTATTGGCGGATCACGGCTCGCGCCGTTCGGTCACCCACAATGAAATGGCCCAATGGTGAATCATCCGAATCGGCAATCATCCAGACGGCACCGGGCCGCGACTGCATCGACTTTCGCGTCCCCGAGTCGATTGTCCCGTAAGACTTCGCGGTTCCCTTGCGATCGATCCAAAATAGTTTCACGGTTTCTTTGCGTTCGTTAAGAAAAATCACATTCAGCTGCGATCCATCGGGCTTCGAAGCTGGTGCGATTTCACGCGAGGGATGCCAATCCAGCTGGGTCAACGCAGCATCACTGGGCGGAATGTACTTTGCGAACTGCTCCGGAACATGCTGCTGCATTCGAACGAGCTGCGCGCGATGGGCGGGACGATCGGCAAGGTTGTTCCATTCGTACCGATCGGTCTCGGTGTCATAAAGTTCTTCGCCACCGTCGGCATAACGAATGTATCGCCACCGCGGGCCGCTGATACCGACGTTGCCGGGCTTGCTTAGGAATGTCGTCGAAACGTGCGGCCATTTTGCGTTTTCGTTTTCGAGCAGCGGTACAAGACTCGGACCGTCACAGGAATCCTTATTCGGCAAACCGGCAAGTTGCGTTAGCGTCGGATACAGACTGACCAAATTCACCGGTTGGTCGCAAACCGTTTGCGGTCTTGTACCGCCGTGCAACCCAGGTGCATCCTTGGGAACACGTATGATTAAGGGCACTCGCGTGCAAACTCGCCAAGCCGTGTATTTTTGCCAATGCTCTTTCTCGCCAAGATGCCAACCGTGATCGCTGTAAAGCACAACAATCGTGTTGGTTGCGTTGGGGCCTGCCTCTAAGGCATCCACAACGCGCCCGACCATTGCGTCGGCAAACGCGATGGACGCAAGATAACCTTGAATCGCATTTCGCCACTGATCCTGTGCTTGGATGTGGGCAAAGTATCGATTCGGTCCACGCCGGCGACCTTCGGGGGGCAAATCGTCGAGGTCGTCATCTCGATAGCCTGGCGGCAATTGAATGTCGCTTAGCGGAAACATGTCAAAGTAGTGTTTCGGTACAAACCAAGGCTCATGGGGACGATAGATTCCGCAGGCAAGAAAGAACGGCTTGTCATGTTCTTTCCGCAAGTGTCGGCCGATCCAATCCGTTACCAGCCAATCGCCACCGTATTCTTCGTCGCTCGCATCAAGTGGCGCCCAATCCGTTTCGACGTATTGCCACGGCCCGCCACGCGGCAAACTGACCGGTCGCTCTTGCGGATACATCGTCCGCGGAAAAGGGTTTTCCGACTCTTTCTTGGGGAAGTATTCGTCCCATGATGCCGCATCGATAAAGTAGTGCAGGATTTTCCCCGATCCGGCCGACCAATAACCGTGACGTGAAAAGTACTTAGGAATCAACTCGGAGTCCGGCAACACTTCTCGCATCTTTTGGCCGTTCTCATACAGCCCAGAGACGTGTGGCGAAATACCCGTCATGATCGCAGTGCGAGACGGATTGCAAGCGGGAGCGGCACAGTGGGCGTTGGTGAACAATACGCCGCCGGACGCAAGCCGATCAATGTTGGGCGTGTGTGCTTGCGGATGCCCACCCATGCACCCAACCCAGTCGTTTAGATCATCGATCGAAATCAACAAGACGTTCGGCTGCGTTTCCGTTGCTTCTTGGGATGCGGCAACGGAATGAAAAGCCAAGCACGCAAACAAAATAACGGCGACCGTTGATTTAGACATATCTGTGATTCGTTGGCGGACCGGCGATTTTAATTCTTATATTCATCCCGTCGATCTTTTCCTCGGGATTTCGCTTCCTGGCGAATTTTTTGCTGCACCTTGATCAGGTGATCTGGCCAACGAAACTCTGGCGATTGGGATGGCTGATAACCGGCCAGATGCCCCTCGAGCCGCGTTTCGGGTCGGGTGTAAACCAATTCGGTTGTTCCAAAAACCTCTTCGCACAGCGCCGCAAGCTCCGGATCATAATCGCGCAGTTCGGTTCGTGTATTGACGAAATTATGGTCGTGATCAGGTTCGCGGTTATTGTTGAACCAGGACTGAACGCCTTCGGCAAAATACTCGGCATGATTTGTCGACGCGTACTTACCAGTCCACCGATTTTGATTCATCGATCGCTCGTAGGTCGCTTTCAGTCGGTCATCAAACGTCGGGTCCAGATTCACCATGCCACGCAGATGGATGTTATGTGCGAATTCGTGGATCAGGATATTTTCCGACGCATAGGGATCACCTTTGAATCCCAATAGATTTTCTTCCGCGACCGAACAGACCGGATCCGTGCGCGAACCGCCAAGCCCTCGAGCGCGTGCGTCCATGTAGTCACCAGGCGTCAGGTGCGAGTGTTCCGGTACATCTGTCGTGAATTCGTCGTGGGCCATGACAATCATCCGCGAGCCGCTGGCGATCATCGCGCGACGCAAATCGGGACGTTTCCCCAGCATCAAGTCGACAAGATAAGCCGCTTCTTTCAACGCGTAATCGTTAACGCGGCTGGAACTGACAATTGGATAACCGCTGGCACTAACGTATTTGCCGTAGAAATCATCCAGATTCATTTCTTTCGGCGGTGAAGTGACTTTGTACAGGCGCCGCGAATGCTGCTTAGCGGGCGATTTTTGGGTTTGCCATAATTCGCTCAGCAATTCGTACATCGATGGGTCGTGTCGCCGAAGTTCGTTGCGGTTGAACGGGTAAAAGTCGTTCGTTCCGAAAAACGCCTCGGAGGTTTCCGCAAAGTATTCCTTCCGGTTACTCATCGCATAGGCTTGTTCCAGCTTGCCATTGCTGCGCATCACTGCATTGTAGATTCCACTCTCTTGGACTCGTTCGAAATTCGCTTTGATTCCCGGATGATCAAACCCGAGCACGCGATCGTGGTAGGCGTGCGCTAATTCATGCAACATCATCATCGGCATCCGATCACACTCTTTCGCGAAAATCGCGACGTTCGTCAGCTCGACACATTTGACCAGTTCGGCATGCCGACCGGCCGAGCGCAACCAATTCACATCAGGGTGATACTCGGCTGTCGGTCGCACGCCGGAATACTCAGGAGACACCCAGATCGGAACGTCTTGAAGGTGCGCAACGACGGCCGCAGGCACACGGTCAACCACTTGCCTTAGCTGCTGCCTCAAGAGCTTTAAAGCATCCTGCGTCTGGCCGGACTGTTCCGCAAGCAGTTTGTCACTGACACGCACGGCCCAGCCCTCGAGCCGTCGATCCTGGTAACCGTCCACCCTGATTCTGGGATCACCACTCTTGATCAGTTCTGAGGTAAGTTTTTGCCGAAGCGTACGAAGCGACGATCTAAACGTTGGATCATCGGCGACGTTGGTCAACTGATGCGGATCCTTAGCCAGATCGTAAAGCTCTTCCGCCGGACGATAATCGAACGCGAGGCTGGCAAAACGATCCTGACCGTCTTGGTTGCGGTTCAGTCGCAGCAACTGTTTCGATGGCGACGGATCAATGTTGAACGAGAATGCGCCGGGCTCCGTCGGCCAAGGGTGCGCCGCAAAATCATAGGTCGGGTTGTGACCATCCACTTCGCCGGTCGGCCAAGATTCAGGATCGAAATTTCGAACGTATAGAAATTCTTTAGTTCGTAGCGATCGACACGGATACGAGTAAACATGTCGCTCCATTCCCGCCAAGGCAAAGGTTCGAGCCGAATCGATCTGGCCCGATTTTTTCGATTCAAGCAAAGGTCGCAGACTCTTGCCGGTCGTGACCGCCGGAGGACGCAGCCCCGCGAATTCCAGGATGGTGGGTGACAAATCGCAAAGCGTGACCATATCCGAGATACGTCGCCCGCCCTCGATTTTGCTGCCCCACCGAATCGCAAATGGAACCCTGGTCCCTTGGTCGTACAGCGTCGCCTTGCAGCGTGGGAACGGCATGCCGTTGTCGCTGGTGACAATCAAAATTGTCTGATCGAGTTCGCCGATGGATTCCAAATGTGCGATCACTTCGCCGACTTCTCGGTCGAAACGTTGGACTTCCCATAAATAATCGGCGACATCACCGCGCACGATTTCGTTGTCGGGCAAACACTTCGGGACAATCACATCAGCAAGGTTCATCCCGCTGTCTTGGCCGACATTCAACTGATACGGCCGGTGCGGGTCTTGTCCACCATGCCAGTAACAAAACGGTTGCTGCTCTTTTCGGCTCGCTAAGAAATTTTCGAAGGACCGATAGCGAGGGCCAAACGAATCGCGTTTGCGAAACGTGTGCTTGCTCGGCCAGACGCCTTTGCCAAAACGACCAAGATGATAACCGGCATCGCGCAACATCTCTGTGTAAACGGGCACTCCTTCGCGCAGTGATCCGCCTAGACTGTCGCCTTCCTGCAGCCGCCAATGATGTTGGCCGGTCAGAATACTGAGACGGCTCGGTGTGCAGGACGGCGTCGATACGAACGCGTTGTCGAAGAGGACACCCTCATCGGCAACGCGATCAAAATGAGGCGTCTGAACGACCGGGTCACCCAGTACACTGGCGTGTGGCCATGACCAATCGTCGGCGACCATGACCACGAAGTTCGGACGATCTGCGCTGACATCCTTTGCCAACACATCAACGATTCCACCGCCCAGCGATAGGGCAACCATCGCAGCGAAGACCTTGGTTGCGAGGCGTGTCTGCCGGTATCGCATGACGCTAAATCCTTGACCTGTCCGATGACGCAGTGATCGAGCACCACGCAGTGATCGAGCACCACGCAGCGATCAGGCACTACGCAGTGATCACGCACCACTCAATGAAAGGAACGCTTCTAACTGCTCGCGAACATGGTCGGGGGCCGCACTGATGTCTGCGTTTTGCAGCACCGACCGCAAACCTTCGGGGTCGGTAACGGAAACCTTTCCGGCAACATCCGCCAGGGCCGACATGGCGCGATTGATCAGCGGTCTGTCTTCGGTACGATTGGCAATCTCGACAAGCATTTTGGCCGCATCCGCCGACGGATTTCGGCGCAGAATATCAACGACAAGCTGTCGCTCGTCATTTCGTTCGGCCATCTGTAACCCGCGGCGACAAAGCTCAAGCCGTGCGTCCTGCGTCATGTCGAACTGACGCCCCACGCGCAGGTACGCCCGCAACGCACGCGTTCGATAGTTGCTGGGCGGCAACGTTTGCAACAGATCGTACAGCGGCGATGCGACATCGGCAGACAACCACTCGCCCAATGCCCTGGTTGCACCGTCGACCAACGCATCTTCGCCACTGGCTGCGGCATTGACGACCGTTTCAAGTGCGGTATCGCCGCCCAACGTGGCCAACAACGAGATCAATTCAATCTTGTTCTCATCGCTCGCCTTATCGATTTGTGTTGCAATGACCGAGGCGGCTTCATCACGTGGCAGCCGAACCAGAGCCCGGCTCATGCTGACATCGGCGTCTTCCGCAGCAAACGCTGCACTGGAATCACTTGCGATTCGATCTAAAAGTGCCGCAAACTGGTCGGGTGAAACGGTGTAACCGGCCGCCGCGATCGCCGCACCGGCGACCTCAGGGTCCGACAGTCCGGCTAGTTGCAATAAAGCGGGCGAAGCTTTGCTGAGACGTCGCCCTCCGGCGTATTGAATCAGTCCAATCCGTTGGTCGCTGGATATGTTGTTCTGAGCATCGCTCAATCGCGAAACGACTTCATCATCGAACGCATCGTTTTCGCAGTGCGCAAGAGCAGGTAACGCAACCTTGGCCAAGTCGTCTCGCTGGGACGTCCATTTCGGCAAGGTCTTTGCACTGGAGTAGTACCCCGTCCGGGCGACCAGCTGAACCGCGGTCGCGGCGACTTCTCGATCACTCGCGTCGATCAGTTTAGCGATTTGCGACTGCAGTGCGCCATCTTTGATCCAACCTGCACCGGATTGCAATGCGTTCATCGCTAAGATTTGACGCGTCGGCGACATTCCAGCCAGACCATCAATGAGCGACTTTGCCTGTTCAGCAAACTTGGTTTGATCGCCATCACGGACACTGCTTTGCATCACGCGAAGCGCTGCGGCAAATTGCGACTTGGGGGCAGAGGCGAGGTCTTTTGGGAAATCCGATTGCGGCTCGTCACCTTGCACTTGGCGAATCGCATCTTGAGTGACACGGCGTTGAACAGAGTTATCGGCATCCTTGACCGAAATCTGCTCGACGGTCCCAAGGGCCCCCAGCGCGCGAACAGCGGCCTGCTTTTCCTCCGGCGTCGCGGTGCTTGACCGGTATAAACGCACGAGCTGGTATTCAGCCGTCGCGACTTTGCGCTGACCAATTGTGTGAATGATCCCGACACGCGTGCGTCCTTCGTGGGCCTGCAGCGCGTACAGCAGCGCAGCGTCGACTCGGTCACCCGGAATACGCTGCAACGCGGTCAACGCGTAAACACTTAACTTTGGATCGCCCAATAAGTCGACCAGTGCATCGGTGCAACCTTCGTCACCGATGACGGCAAGTCGTTGACAGGCCTTTGCTTTGCGAAACGTGTCCGCGTCGGACTGTAACACGTCAACCAGTTCGCTTTGGGACTGACCACTTAGCGGATGGTCCTGGGCAAAGGACAATTCGGCCGAAGCGCATAGAAAGAGAGACAGTGAAAGGGCAATGAATTTTGTCGAATACATGAGGTCATTGGGGTGGGATGGTTCGATGATGGGCCGCCGGCGCCCAATTTTTGCAATCAGTTTTCTGCGATAAGGCTTTTGCGATCCGCGGACTTTACACTCCGTAGGGCGCTCTCATCGCTCGACTGCACATACGATTGGCCTGGTCGTCACCGACGAAAGATTCTGTCGTGGGATCAAACTTGACTTCACGCCCGAGAATCCATGCAATCGCGGCGGCGTGACAGGCAATATGCGAGCTGCGCATGACGGACTCGTTGGCCAACGTTTTCGAACGAGTTTTCACACAATTAAAGAAGTCGCGGACATGTTTGTGAGGAACCGTGCCGGCGTCATGTGGCGGTGGCAGGTCGCGGCGAAGTTTGTCACTGGAAACTTCGATACGCCCCGAGTCACCCGTTTCAATCCATCCGTCGCTGCCTTCCAATCGAATCGGACACGTGCCAAGACCCAGCCAGCCCGTCTTACGCAGGACCACCTTGATTCCGTTTTCGTATTCGCCGTGGATCACGTTGTCGCCATCGGCATCAACGGGTTTCCACGAAACGGGCATCGAGCCATCAGCAGAACACGCCCACTGACACAAGTCCAACGTGTGTGCGCCCCAGTCAAGCAATCGTGCACCGGAGTCAAAGTCATGATGGCCGCGCCAGCGCCCGTCGACGTATTCTTGGTTGAACGGTCGCCAGGGAGCCGGTCCCAGCCAACGATCCCAGTCGCAAACTTCCTTGTCCGGTTCGGGTTGCGCAGGCAACCAATCGTGTCGATCGATCAATTCGTAAATCGAGGCATGAACGGTATCAAGCTCGCCCAGTCCGCCGTTCTGTGCCAGTCGGCAAGCGTGCGCAAAGTGATCTTGGCTGCGTCGCTGCGTTCCCGCTTGAAAAACTCGGCCGTGGCGTTCGACCGTGTCGGCGAGTTTCTGGCAGAGTTCGATCGTGATTCCGCAAGGCTTTTCACAATACACGTCTTTTCCTGCCTGAACGGCATTGATGGCGGCCGGTGCGTGCCAGCGATCACCGGTCGCGATCAGCACGGCGTCAATGTCGTCTCGGTCAAGCATCTCGTGCATATCGATGTACGTATCGCAGCGATCGTTACCATTGCGTTCGTCTGCCATTTTCTTGACCGTCGCACGGCTATCGGCACGGACATCGGCGATCGCGACGAATTCGACATCGGGCTGTTCCAGCATCGCGCCAAGCACCATGCCACCGCGGCGGCGAACACCGATGCCGCCCAGACGGATGCGTTCGCTTGGCGCCACAACGCCACCGAGGCCAAGCGCCGACGAAGGAACGATGGTGGGCATCGCAAAAGTGGCACCGGCCGCGGCCACCGTTTGGTTGAATTTTCGGCGATTCGTTTTGGAAGTTTGTTGTTGATGATTCATTGAATTTTGCTCATCGGAGGGAAGGGAACCATCAGTATATCGCAACGGACCGACGAAGTTGCGGTGCCGAATACATCTTGAACCAATACGCCGCGATCCGACGTGTGGAAGCTGACGCGTGGAAACTGACGTTTGGGATAAACGGCTAAGATCAGACGATTTGATTGGTGCCGCGCACGAAAAATCCCCGCAGGCGTCAATTCCCGCGGGGATCAGGGTGTCAGGTCTTATCTTAGACGTGGCATTCGTCGGCGACTGATTCGGTCGGCAGCTGCTGAATTGATCAGCGGCGCTGCGTCGTCATCAATCGCTAGGCAAGAGACTCCGCGACCTATTCAGCTTCGGGTCGAGGGCGCCGTGGGCGATCACCATCGCCGTCGCCATCGCCGCCACCAGGGCCGCCACGACCAGGACCGCCGCGACCACCTCGGCCGAACCCACCACCGCCGCCTTCCATTTCTTTGGTCGCGTGGGCCACCAATTCTTCCTTCGTGACTTGGCCGTCGCCATCGGCATCGGCACGCGTGATCAACGGCAGCATGCGTTCACCGACTTCGTCTTTGGTAAGGATTTCGTCATCGTTCTTGTCGAACTGCATCAAACGATCGACCATGGCTTCGGGACCCGCACCGCCGCCGGGGCCACCCGGTCCACCGCGTCCGCCACCAGGTCCGCCCGGTCCACCGCGTCCGCCGCCGGGTCCGCCACGTCCGCCGCGACCTTCTCCGGGAGGGCCTCCGCCATCCATACCGGGCCCGCCCCGACCGCCGCCTCGCATGGCAGCAAAATCAGGTCTCATCTCGTCTTCGGTCAAATCGCCGTCATTGTTTTTATCCAGCTTGCGGAGCACCGCGCTCGCATTGTCGATTTCGGACTTAGAAATGATGCCGTCTTGGTCCGCATCGAGTGCCGCGAGGACCGGCATTGCCCGCATCATCATTTCAGGACCGCCGCGTCCACCGCCGCCGGGCCCGCCACCGCCGGGTCCGCCACCGCGACCACCGCCAAAGCCACCCTCAGGTCCGCCGCCACGACGACCTCCTTCGGGCGGTTGGGCAAAGGTTGAACTGGCCAGTAACGCAGAGAGGAATGCTGCCGAGAAGACGACAAGAGTACGTGATCGCATGGTAAGTTAGCTCCAGAATGGTGCAATTTTTGGTGGACAGCGTTTTGATATTTTCAACAGACCGTGTCCGCGTACTCAAACGCAAACAACGACCAACACTCCACAACGAAAAGTGACGATGTTGTTTCAACGCTGCGCGGCGGGTCAAGTTTCGCAAAAGATCGCTTGGCGGCGATAACCGCGCGCCGCAACATGGAAAAACTCGCAATCGCACCCATTTGGTCAACTCGCAGCTCCGCATACCGGCGGATAAACTTCAAACCGACACCTTCACAATGCACCATCACGATACACGTTCCTTCATAATGAGCCTTGGTCAGGGGAACAACTTAGCCGTCTGTGTGATCAGCCATCTGTGTGATTGATCGCTGGGATGTCAAATCGCCAGCAAACGTGCATTGTTAGCATCCGTGCCATGCGGACGATCTCGTGACCGAGTTCGCCTGCCAAACCTCGCCCTCGAAATACACTTCCCGCCCCTAATTATTCTTCCGATGATGTCGAACCTGATGAAAAACAATCTTGCTTACCCACATGTTTGCGCTGACTCTCGATACGCCCAGATATTTCGGACACTTACCGGTGTTCTGCTAGGGATCACATGCTGTGCGGCTCTGTTGTCACGTCCGGCCGCCGCCGATCGCCCCAACATTGTGTTCGTCTTTAGCGATGATCACGCGCCGCACGCCATCGGTGCTTACGGTGGCATCTACAACGAACTTGACCCTACACCGAACATCGATCGACTTGCCCAGCAAGGCATGTTGTTTCGCAACAGTTTTTGCACCAACAGTATTTGTGGGCCTAGCCGTGCGGTGATCCAGACCGGCAAGCACAGTCACAAGAACGGATTCATGAACAACGGCAACAACTTTGATGCGTCGCAACAGACGTTTCCAAAGTTGATGCAAAAAGCGGGTTACCAGACCGCCATCTTTGGCAAATGGCACCTCAAGAGTCTGCCGCAAGGGTTTGACGATTGGAAAGTTCTGCCGGGCCAAGGTGAATATTACAACCCGATGATGATTGGTCCCGACGGCCGAAAGCGTTACGACGGATACTGCACCGATGTCGTGACTCAGTTCGCGCTGGACTGGCTGGAAAAGGGACGCGACAAAGACAAACCGTTCGTCTTGATGTGCCAGCACAAAGCGCCTCATCGCAACTGGATGCCGCCGACTCGATACCTCACGTTGTATGACGACGTCGAAATCCCGGAACCCTCAACGCTATTCGATAACTACAGCGACAACGCGCCACCGGCCCGGCATCAAGAAATGGAAATCGACCGCCACATGCACATGGTTTTCGATTTGTTCGCGGATCCACCGGCAGACTTTGATCCCCAAGCAGAAGGGCGTTTCGACCGTTCGGCCTGGAAGAATTACGAGGTCATGACCGAGCAGCAAAAGAGTGCTTGGGACGCAGCCTATGGCCCCAAGAACGCCGCCCTGACCGAAGCTAATTTGACCGGCAAAGATTTGGTCCGCTGGAAATATCAGCGCTACATGAAAAATTACCTGCGCTGCATCAAAACGGTCGACGACAGCGTCGGACAACTGATGCGATACCTGGACGATGCCGGCCTGGCCGACAACACGGTCGTGATCTACTCGTCCGATCAAGGTTTTTACCTTGGCGATCACGGTTGGTACGACAAACGTTGGATGTACGAAGAGTCACTTAAGATGCCGTTCATCGCGAAATGGCCGGGCGTTACCAAACCCGGCTCGACCAATCACGATCTGATCCAAAACTTAGATTACGCCGAGACGTTCTTGGAAATGGCGGGTGCATCCATCCCCAGTGATATGCAAGGAAAGTCGCTGGTGCCGTTGCTAAGAGGCGAAACGCCCGACGATTGGCGAACCAGCATCTACTATCACTACTACGAATACCCCAGTGTCCACATGGTCGCCCGGCACAACGGTGTTCGCACCGATCGATACAAGTTGATGCACTTTTATCAGTTCGACGAGTGGGAATTTTATGACCTGCAAGCCGATCCCGATGAATTGACCAACGCATACAACGATCCGAAGTACGCCGAACCGATCGCTGAACTGAAACAAGAGCTTGAAAAACTGATCAAGCGATACGACGACGATTCGGACATGACCACCAAGCCAACCGCTTGGCAGGCTCAGTATCGAACGCAGCCCTGATCGCCGGATTCGTCCAGGTCTGCACAAAACCGCAACGCACCGAATTAGCGGCGCACCGAATTACTGGCGCACCGACAAGCTGATGTGGGCTGGAACAAGCGGTGCGTTGTTCCGGCACGCATCGCCGATTGATGTCGGCTTCGCCGGAACGGCGTACCCTCTCATTCCACGTGAACACGACAGCAATACCAGAGTGCGCCGTCCTGGCTCACTGATCGTCCTGGCTCACTGATCTTTAACCGAGTATTAACGTATGGCTTCCCGGTGTAACCGTTTTTCCGTCGCGCTGTTGGGCATGCTGCTGGCTGGTTCCCTGGCCGGGCAAGAGACTTCGCAACCGACCGAGGCGAAAACGCCGGCTCATACGAATCGCTTGGCGGATGAATCGAGTCCGTACCTGCTGCAACACGCCCACAATCCGGTCAACTGGTACCCGTGGGGTGAAGAGGCGTTCGCCAAAGCACGCAAAGAAAACAAGATGGTTTTCCTTTCGGTCGGCTACTCGGCTTGTCACTGGTGCCATGTGATGGAACGCGAATCATTCGTTGACCCCGAGATAGCTCGAATCATGAACGAACGATTCGTGTGCATCAAAGTCGACCGAGAGGAGCGTCCCGATGTCGATCAGATCTATATGACAGCGGTTCAGTTGATTAGCGGAAACGGTGGCTGGCCGATGTCAGTGTTTTTACTGCCCGACGCACAACCGTTTTGGGGCGGCACCTACTTTCCGGCACGAACGGGCGACCGCGGCGGCGCGACGGGCTTTCTTTCGATCTTGGACCAGATTCATCAGGCGTGGACCAACCAACCCGATGCGGTCCGCAAGCAGTCGCAGCAGTTGACTTCGGTCATCAAAGCCAACCAGCGCATCGATGACGAAGCGGGCGAAGATAACGCTCGAATTCCGCTTGGTCGCAAAATGGTCGACCGAGTTGCCGAGGCGTTGGCTGACCAGTTCGACCCGCAGTTCGGTGGTTTCGGTTACTCGGCAGCGGAACCGAACCGGCCAAAATTCCCCGAACCGTCGAATTTAGTGTTCCTGATGGATCGAATGCAACGCAGCAGCGTCGACGAACAAGCACGCGAACAAGCCTCATCGATGTTGATTGCAACATTAGATGGAATGATCAGTGGATCGATGCTGGATCACTTGGGCGGTGGCTTTCACCGATACAGCGTCGACCGCAGTTGGCAAATCCCACACTTTGAAAAAATGTTGTACGACAACGGCCAGTTGGCGTCGGTGTTCGCCAAATCGTATCAGGTCACCAAGAACCCCGAGTATCGACAGGTCGCCGAGGGAATCTGTGACTTTGTGATTCGTGAACTGACCGCGGACGGCGGTGCGTTCTATAGCGCCTTGGATGCCGACAGCGAAGGCGAAGAAGGAAAATTCTATCGATGGGAAAAGGAAGAAATCGAATCCATCGTCCAATCGATTGAGGACCACGCGGATGTGATTTCGTTGTTTGGGTTTGACCAGTCGCCGAATTTTGAAAAAGAGTTTTATGCAATCAGTCCGCGGCGAACCCTAAGTGACGCCGCCAAGTCGCAGGGAAAAACCTTTCCCGAACTTGATCAACAAGTTTCCGCGTTTCGCATCGCCGCCATGAAACAACGCGACCAACGCGTTCGCCCCATGACGGACATCAAAATCTTGACCGCGTGGAACGGATTGATGATCGCAGGACTTGCCGACGCCGGACGAATACTGGAAAGGCCCAATTACACATCGGCCGCGGCGGCGGCGGCCGAATTCGTGTTGCGAGAACTACGTGACCAGGACGGTCGACTGCAACGCAGTCACGCGGCCGGCGAGTCAAAATTCAATGCGTACGTCGACGACTACGCATTCTTGGCCTCGGGGTTATTCGCCTTGCATCGTGCCACCGGCGACGACAAGTGGCTCAAACGCGGTCGAAAAGTCACTGACAAACAGCTCGCACTGTTTTGGGACGATGCCGACGGCGGATTCTTTTTTACCTCGAGTGATCATCCGGCGCTGATCGTTCGCGTGAAAGATCCCGTCGACAGTGCGATTCCCTCGGGCACGAGTGTATCGGCTGAGAATCTATTGTTTCTTACGCAGCACGTCGACGCGGACGTCTACCAGGAGAAGTTGCAACGGACACTGCAATCGGCCGCACCTTTGTTTTCACGCGCGCCGGGTGCCGTGCCGAGACTAGCGAGCGTCCTCGCAGAACACTTGGATCACCGCCAAGACACCGAGTGAATCGCTCTGCGGTGAATCGCTCTGCAGTGAATCGCTACTCTGCAGTGAATCGCTTTTTGCGATCGCGATGCGAATCGTTGGCCATGCGAAACCTAAGCGGTTAGCCAGCGGATCATCGCTTGCAGTTCGATCCACTGAGCTTGCCGCAGCGCGTCGATCGTGTCGGAATCGCCTCGCGAAAGAGCTTGCTGACATTGATCGGCAAAGGTCGTCGGATCGGTGAACAGCGGACCTGCTTGGGCGGCGACGACATCAACGATCGAATGATTTCCCGCGCGACGGAACCAATACTTTGCGTTCCCAAAGTCGCCTTCGCGGCGATGCATGATGCCGTGCAAATAGCTGCCATCGGCATTCTCGATACTTTGGCTAAGGGTGTGGCTGCGATCCAAGTCTCCGGCAGCCAACCACAGGGCGCTCAGAACCTCATCGGATCGGACTCCGGCAACGTCACGGATGCCTTTGACAGTCGAGCCAGAGTTCAACAACGACGACAATGTGGTATCGGCGGGGCCTTCCCCCAGACTTTGCAAAGGTGCAGCAACAATCGCATCGGCGACGGTCGAGGGCAGCGTTTCACGTAAATCGTCGGCAAACGAATCAAAATTCGGCATGGTCGCGACCTTCATCGAACCAGAAATCGGGCAATGGGAAACTTTGCCGAAGCCTACCGACAGAGGCTTTTCGTTGCTAGACTCTGGGATTATCACTAGTCGGTGTCCGGCTCAGTGTCCGCGCCGGCATCTTTGGCGCGAAGGATTCTCGCCTGAGAATCGCCGCACCGATACTCTCTCCTGCAAGCCCCGTACGAATTGATGAGTCAAGGTAATCCCGCTCCGGATGCAAGTGTCGACGCGGACCCCGCAACCGACGCTGCTGAAAACAGGGCTCCTGAAGTAGCCGCTCCTTCAACGGATGCCGCAACGCCGGCCGAGCCGACGGCGACGTCCGCCGATCCGGCAGCGACCACTGAAACTTCAGCATCGCCGGTCGAAAGCCCGGCAGCACCGGTCGACAACCAAGCAGCTCAGGCTCGCAAAGCGGGCCCATTGGCGGCTCGCGGTTTGGGCGTTGCGAAACCGGCTTCCCCGAGCGTGAACGTCGCCGCCAGCACCGATTCGGGCAAAAAGGATCAAAAGCCGGCCGGCGGGTCCGCTAAGAAAAAGAAACCGCCACGCCCACGCCTGAGCGGCGAGAAAGACGAATCACAAAAACCGGCCGCTCCGGCAGCCAAACGTCCCACCGGAAAAGTGGCCGTTCCCAGCATTCGCGGCAACTTGGCCGATGACATCCAGGCCGAATTAGACGCCGAACTAGCCGCTGCCGATTTTGACGCGATGATGAGTGGTTCGGCGGGAATGGCCGACCGCAAAGAACCGATCGCCGACGGCGCTCGCGTGCATGGCCAAATCCTCAAGATTCACGGCGACAGTGTCTTCATTTCCTTGGGCGGTCCTGACGAAGGCGCGATCCCGCTGGAACAATTCACCGGCGAAGAACCGCAAGTCGGCCAAAGCGTCGAAGTCATCGTCCGCGGGATCAACAGTAGCGATGGCCTGTATTCACTCGGCTTGCCCGGTGCCGCCGTGGAAGCGAGTGACTGGGAAGACATCGACGAAGGATCGGTCGTGGAAGTCACGGTCACCGGTCACAACACCGGCGGACTGGAATGCAAACTCGGTGGTGTTCGCGGATTCATCCCGATCAGCCAAGTTGCAGAGCACCGCGTCGAAGACCTGAGCGAATTCGTCGACCAGAAAATGACCTGTGTGGTCACCGAAGCGAACGAGCGCCGCGGAAACTTGGTACTCAGCCGACGTGCCATCTTGGAACGCGAAAAAGAAGAAAAGCGCAAGGAACAGCTCGAAAAAATCCAAGTCGGTGACGTGATGGAAGGCATCGTCCGCAGCGTCAAAGACTTCGGCGCGTTCGTCGACCTGGGCGGCTGTGACGGACTGATTCACGTCAGCAAACTTAGCTGGGACCGCGTCAAACACCCCAGCGAAGTCCTTGAGGTCGGGCAAAAGGTCGAAGTCAAAATTGATCGATTCGACAAAGAGACCGGCAAGATCGGCTTGTCCTATCGCGATTTGCAAGACAACCCTTGGGACACCGCCGAAGCGGAGTTTGCCGTCGGCACGATCACCAAGGGGACTGTTTCGAAGATCGCAGACTTTGGCTGCTTTGTACGCTTGGCTGCGGGCGTCGAAGGACTCGTCCACATCAGCGAACTTGCACACCACCGCGTGTCACGCGTGAGTACGTTCGTCAGCGAAGGCCAAGAAGTCGACGTTAAAGTGCTAAGCTTTGATCGTGACAAGCAAAAGATCAGCCTCTCGATCAAGGCCGTGACCGCCGCGCCGGCGGATGCGAAGAAAAGCCAAGCGGAAGAGGAAGTCGACGAGCCCCAACGTGAACCGGCCATCAAAGCCCAACACACAGGTCCGCTAAAAGGTGGCAATAACACCGATAGCGGCGGCGAGCGATTCGGATTGCGCTGGTAACAGCACGAACACGCCGATGCACTTGTGGTTCGGTTGCCGCCAACCGAACCACAATGCGACTGCAAGAGACCTCTGCACACAGCGGCGACGCTACGCCGCTTGTTTCTTTTCTTCGGCAGCGTTCAGCTTGTTGTAGAGCGTTTTCAGGCTGACGCCTAATTCCTCAGCGACGGCCGACTTGTTTCCGTCGTGACGCTCCATCGATCGTTCGATCGCGACCATTTCAAGTTCACGCAGGCTCATCGGCGCAGCGTCACGAATCTCGGTACGAAGCTTGCGTTGGCTGAAATGTCGCGGCAAATGGCTCGGCATGATCGGCAGCGTGTCGCACAGGATTGACGCGTGTTCGACGACGTTTGCCAATTCACGAACGTTGCCCGGCCACTGGTGAGCAAGCAATTCCGCAGTCGCCTCGTCTGAAAACAGCTGATCATCGATTCCGTCACTGCGGTGCCGCCGCAGCAAGTGAGTGGCAAGCGGCATGATGTCCTGCGGGCGTTCTCGCAGTGGCGGAACGCGTATTTCGAACGTATTGATGCGGAACATCAAGTCCTCGCGGAATGTTCCCTCTTCGACCATCTTTTCCAAGTCGCGGTGGGTCGCGCACACCAGACGAACGTCGACGTTGACGGTTTGGTTATCGCCGAGCCTGCGAATGTCGCCCGTCTCTAAGACACGCAGCAGTTTCGCTTGCATCGACAGCGGCAACTCGCCAACCTCGTCTAAGAAAACGGTTCCACCGCTGGCGACTTCGAACAGCCCCGTGCGAGCGGTGTCGGCGCCGGTGAATGCGCCGCGGCAATGACCAAAAAGTTCGCTTTCGATCAAGTTTTCTGGCAACGCGCCACAATTGATTGGCACCAGCGGTTCGGCGGCCCGCAGACTGGAATCGTGGACGGCACGAGCGACCAATTCTTTTCCACAGCCCGTTTCGCCGCGGATCAGGACGGCGCTGTCAGTCGGCGCGACTTTCGAAATCAGTTTCTTGACATCTTCCATTGCCGGCGCATCGCCAACCAACCGCGTTTCGCCTTCGACTTGTCGCAAACGATGCTGCAGCGCGGTCAATTGGCGTTTGGATTGCCTTCGTTCCGCGACGCGGCCGAGCATCCCGGCGATGGAGGCGAGCCGGCAAGGCTTGGTCAAGTATTCAAACGCCTGGTGGCGCAGCGCAGCGATTGCCGTCTCTTGACTGGGCTTACCCGTCATCACCACGGCTTCGATTTCCGGACGCAGCTCGCGCGCCTTGCCGATCACGTCGATACCGTTCATTCCCGGCATGTCCAAATCAACAATCAGGCAATCAAAGGGCTCTTTTTCAAGCGCCGCAACGGCGGTTAATCCGTCGGGACAAACCGTCACGCTGTACCCCATCCGCGGCAGTTCGGTGCGCATCAATTCTTGCAGATTCTTTTCGTCATCGGCGAACAGAATGTGCATCGCGGGTTTTTCAGGCTGCTTGGCTCGACTCATGGTTCCATTCCAAAACTTCGATATTCGTGACGGGAGTGTCACCTTCTTCCACTTCCACGGGAAGCAACATTTCCAAACGCGATCCGCATCCCTCGCCATCACTGTGCGCGGTCAACGAACCGTGGTGCTGAGAAACGATTCGATACGTGATGCTTAACCCCAAACCCGTTCCCGTACCGTCGCGGCGGCGGGTAAAGAAAGGTTCGAACAAGTGCGCCAACACCTCTTCGCTCATGCCGCATCCGTTGTCACTGACGCAAACCGAGGCATTACGTCCTTGTTTGCGAACATAAACGTCGACCGCACCACTGGAATCGACGCTTTCCAACGCATTGGTGACCAAGTTCAACACGACCTGACGTATCTCGTGCGAATTGATTTGGGCGAAGACGTCCGGTTCGATGTGATTGGTCAGCGTCTTGCAACGATACTTCCCAACCTTACCCACCATTGAAACGACTTCTTCCACCAGTTCGCCGAGATTGACGTGAGTCTTGCTAACTTCACCCAAGCGGCTGAAATCCAGCAACCGTTCGGTAATCCCTTTGCAGCGAAACGCTTCGTCTTGGATTCGCCGCAAATTGGTCTGTAAGGCGTCGACAAATTCTCGATCGACTTTGACATCATCGCCGCCGACGTGAGCGATCTCTTCCAACCGCGATTCCAACGACTCAGCGCTCCAAGCAATCGTTGCCAACGGGTTATTGATCTCGTGCGCGACGCCAGCGGCAAGAAACCCAACGCTGGCAAGTTGTTCGTTCTGGATCACTTCTCGGCTGCGATCCTTGACTTGCTGGTCAAGCGCCGCGTTAAGCTTTCTTTCGCCTTCGTATGCCTTTTGAAAGCGGTCACTCATCTGGTTCATCGCCTCCGCCAATTCACTCAGCTCGTCGCCGGTCCCTAAATCAATACGGTGCCCGAACTGGCCGCGCGCGACCAAACGTGAACCGACCAAGAGTGTTCGAAATGGTTTGACGACATGCGAACGAAGCATCAATGTCAAGATCGCGACCGTCACGAATGCGGCCGCCGTACACGACCAGCCGACGCCGATCCAAGTTCGATACTGCCCGGCGACTTCTTCGCTAAACCGGCGCATCGACGTGTTGATCAGATCCAGGTGGCCACGCGTCAAGTCAATCAATTCGTCGTGTTTGTCTTGAAGGGTTCGTTTCTTTGCGAATTCTTCTTGAGGTTTGCGATGCGCGCGTTCCAGTTCATCGATCGCGATGCGAATCTCGCTAAGACTCCATTGCTGCTTGGCGGTGTCGACCAACAAAGATTGGTCCTGGTTTGCGGCATCAACGATCGACGAGTATCGATCCAGCGTCATATGAAAATCAAGCAACGCCTGCGAGTACGCCGATTCTTCTAGCATCAAAGGGTCCGCGATCCGGAACGATTCCATCATTCCGCCCTGCTGTTGCAGCGAATTGATCGCGTTATTGCCGTCGCGAAGCGTTTCCGCCCAACGATAAAGCTCGTAAGCGTAGGGAATTTCAGTGGCATGCCGGCTGACCGCGTTGGCCAGACTTCGATAGCGATACAGTCCCCAGAAACCGCTAAATGCAAGTGCACCGACGATTGCAAGAAATAGGCCGAATGCGACCATCATCTTCGTTCGGATTGGACGTCGTCGTAGCACGCTGATGCCCTCCCTAGCCTAGCGCGTGAAACTTCCTTGTTAGTCGTAGGAGCGTACCGCTATCTGACCAAACTTAGCAAGACGAAACAAAATGCTAGCGATCGTAAATATGCACCTTTTTCACGGGCCCGACGCCGGAAACATTCGCACCAAGAAATAGCCGAGCAAAACGCCGCGGGCGGACCAGCACGCCGTGCGAATCCAATTGGTATGTACCAAACGCTGATGGGCGATCACCTGGAAACCTGACAATAACTTGGTGTGACAGGGAACCTGAATGAAAGCAGTCGATAACCAGATCACCGCGATCAAACCGACGCCCGTCCAGGCGGCCCACTTGGGAAAGCCAATCGGCGCGAAGGCCAACAGTGCGATCGCAGTCACCAATTCAATCACCATCGGCACACCGACGACGGGCGTGATTAGCCGGTTGTGATCCTCTTCGTATCGCTTGAATTCGTTACCGCCGACACGATCGAACATCGGGTAATGGACGACTTGGACGATCCAGATGAGACCGACCAGATACCATGTCGCGGCCATATTCAAGATCAAAATCAGCGGTGCACTCATCTGCATTTTTTCAAGCGCCATTGGGGGTCAATGGTTAAGCGACGGATGCACATCGGTGACGTCCCAGGTAGTGGCGCAGCGTGTCCTGTAAATTGGTAAAGCGAAATTCGTAGCCGGTCTCGTTCAACCGCTGGGGCTCTACGCGAGCACTCGCCAGCAACAATGCGTCGGCCATCTCACCCAGTGCCAGCCTTAACCCGAAAGCCGGCGCAGGAAAGACCGCGGCGCGCCCCAGAACGTCGGCAAGCGTCTTTGCGAATTCACGGTTCGTGACCGGCGTGGGAGAGACGAAGTTCACCGGTCCTTGCACAGCAGGGTCAATGATCGAGTGGTGGATCGCCCCCAGCACATCATCGATCGCAATCCAGCTCCACCACTGCTTGCCACTGCCAAGCGATCCACCGAACAACTTCGCGGGGGTCAACATCTTCGCCAACGCTCCCCCGGCCGGCGTCAAAACAATTCCAAAGCGAGCGTGAACGACCCGAATCCCTGCGTCCACGGCGGCCTGGCAAGACTGCTCCCATTCCTGACAGACGTCCGGCAGAAAACCCTCACCGGCACAGGACGACTCCGAAAGAACTTCGTCGCCCCGATCACCATAGAATCCCGTCGCCGAGGCACAAACGAGCACGCGAGGCTTGTGATCCAAGCGGGCAAGTTTCTCGCACAACTCTCGCGTCTTCTTGACTCGACTGTCCCGGATCTCGCGTCTGACTTCTTCCGTCCAACGATCATCGGCGATCGGTTTGCCCGCCAAATGAACCACAGCATCCACGCCGCCGAGCTTGCGATAGTCATCGCCCTCGCTCCATACCGCAACATCGTCAATATTCTTGGCGTCGCCGCGAACGATGTCCCGCGTCTGGTGGCCTAACAGGGACAACAATGTTTGCAACCGGCTGCCAACCAATCCATTGCTGCCCGAGATAGCCACCGTGAGCGGCTTTGCGTTATGTGCATCAGCCGACTCTTTCGCCAACAGTTTTAGATCGTCACTTGTCGTACGATGCCGGTACGCAAACATGGATTCGATCGTCGCCCGTGCCTTAGCGTGCCCGAGCGCGTTGCCTACCGGCCCCATGGGCATTCTGTATCGAATTTCGTCTCGCATCTGTGAGGAATGTTCGCCGGTCGATTGAAATTCGTGGCGATGCAACCAACTGGCAAACGGTCCGCTCAGCTGGACATCCTCGAACAGATGTGGTGGATCGTATTGAGTGTGCTGGGCGACCCATCGGACGGGAATGCCAGCGATCTTTGTGACTAGTTCAACCTCGCTGCCGGGATCGAGGCTTCGATCCGACCGTTCGATTCGTGCAGATTCCCATGGTGGAATCAAACGATCCAGGGCACCCGGCCGATCGTGGTAAGCAAACGCTTGGTCCACCGAAACTGGCAAGCTGACTTCCGCGACATAGCGGTGTTCATCCGACATCGACGTTCCACCGCGGTTGGCTCAAGAATCTAAAACGGGGAACTCGACATCGCCTGCCATCGACCGAAGCTTTTCTAGTGCTCGGCGTTCCAGTTGGCGAACGCGTTCCTTTGACACTCCCAAACGATTTGCAAGTGACTGTAGAGTGTGAACCTTGCGATGGGAACCGAGTGCAAACCGTGCACGGATGATTAATTTCTCGCGGCGATCCAAGTCGTCGAGCATGATCCCCAGCCGGCTGCGTAGTTCGTGCCAGCGTTTCTCACTGATCGCCGAACTGCGATCTTCTTCGCTAATATCCAAATCCATGTCCTGCAAGCCGCCAAGCGTCGTCTGCCGCTCTTGTCCGGTGCTGACAACGGTCTTATATGCGTTGCGGCGGACGACCTGGGTCGCGTAAGTGCTGAATCGAAATCCGCGATCGAAGTCAAACTTTTCTACGGCGCGAATCAGCCCGACGATGCCATCGCTAAGCAGATCATCAAACCGATTGTTGGGATTGACGAATTTCTTGACGATCGAAAACACAAGCCTCAGGTTCGCTTCCACGATACGATCGCGATGCCAATCGGCCATCAGGATCAACCGCTGGATCAATTCCAGACGAACTCGCGATGGCCGCCGCGGATCGAGTAGCGAACGATGCGTTGCGGCTTGTTGCAACAGGAAATTCATGCGCTTGAACAATTGCTGTTCCTGCTCGGGCGTCAGCAAGGTCGCTTCGCACAGACGACTAAGATGCACCGGCAAATCGATGCCACTTTTGCGGATCGCGGCAATGCCCAACTCACTCTTGCGTGGCTGCAGTCCTAGCGGCTCGGCAAATATTTTCTTGCCGATTCCCGATTCGAAGAAACTCTTATTCGAAATCAAGTCAATTTCTTGGCGAAGCCGCGTTCGGGTGCGAGCCTTCAACTCGTCAGTAGATAGCGCCGAAAGATCCTCGACCGACGCGTCGGCATAGGCCATCGCGTCTTGCAACTCGGATGATTTCATCCAAGCGGCTGCTCGCGCGGCGAGTTTGGGTCCTGGCCGCTGGGCGACGGTTGCGACCGTGGGTACTGCAATGGCCATGTGATTCGGATTCCGTGGTGGGTTCAGGACTTCAGTGTCGACGCAGATCGGTGCCACGAGCAAACTCGATGCCAAGGCCTCTCCGTACCCCGCGTCGACAATGAACGTTTTTGACACAATAAACGTTCACTTGTTCTACCGCCGGCGTCTCCATTCCGCAACAACGAATGTAAGAATTATGACGGAGAATCGAAAACGAACGAAAAAGCAGCGATATTTGCGTGGAATTCGCGTTGGCGAATTCAGACGTGTTTCTACAATCAACCATCGATACGCCTGCGGCAAGCAGGATGTTCTTTGGCTTTAAAACGTTCACTCTTGTTTCTCACTGATCGGAAATCTGCTGTCGATGGTCGCAAAACAGCAGCACTACTCGCCCAAACAGGTCGCCGAGGCGTTGGCGGTCAGCGAATCGTCGGTCAAGCGATGGTGTGACAACCGACGAATCCCCGCGGTGCTGACTTGCGGCGGGCATCGTCGGATCTCACTCAGCGCGCTCTATCAGTTCTTGGAACAGTCCAACCGCGCGATCAAACATCCCGAAGCACTTGGATTGCCTGCGTTGTGCTCAAATCGGGAAATGCACATTCCGGGGGCCGATCAACCGGTGTGCCAAGAATTTCGTGATGCGTTGGTGGCAGGTCGCGAATCAACCTGCCGGGAAATCGTCCGCCGACAGCGATCTAGCGGGAAATGCCCGTCGGCCATTGCCCAATCGTTGCTGACCGATGCGATGCATGCGATCGGAAATGCTTGGAAATGTCAATCGATCGATCCCTATCAAGAGCGGCGGGCGTCGGAAATTTGCCAACGGATCGTGCGAGAACTGCTCGACGAACTCGGTCCGATCCCGGAAACCGCACCGGTCGCCATCGGCGGAACCCCGTCGGGTGATCCGTACCAGTTGCCGACGGCCATGGTTGAACTGACCCTGCGAGAACTTGGCTGGAATGCGGCCAGCCTCGGTAACGACTTGCCGCTGACTTGTATGCGCCAAGCCGTGCACGATTTTCAGCCCAGGATGGTCTGGATCAGCGTTTCTTATTTGCCCAAGCCGGCTGATTTTGTTGCGGCGGAACGAGCGTTCGCCGAGTCGCTGCCTGACGACGTCGTCCTGATCATTGGTGGCCGAGCGCTCAACGACACGATTCGCCCAAAACTGCTGTATACGGCTTATTGTGACAGCCTGGGTCACCTCGGCGAACTGGCCAAAGCATTCGCTTCGGCGTGAATCTCGCGAATCCTGGTGGAGATTCTTGTAGCCCCCGACAGGGGCGTCTAGAATCGTTCTCTGCGCGACGTATTTTGCCCAAACGTGCCAAAATTGAAAAAGCGTCATCCGTTTAATAACTCGACAGGCGATTCAAATCTCGGACAGTCTGACGCTTTTTCGCTGCCTCCACCTTCGATGAAAAGGCTGTTTCATGGAATCGTCGTCGCGTGAGTCGGGCGTTGCCACATCCAACCCTGAATCTTCCCACCGCGGTGCGGCGGCCGACATCTCGGCGCGAGTCGCGGAGCTCGGCGACCGGTCCGAGGATCCATCGCAGTTTCTGCAACAGCTCGCCAGCGAGATAAACCAGGAATTCCAGACGGCGATCGTCGCGGTCGAATCGGCCCAGTGGACCGATCCCGTCATGTTGGTCACCGATGAAGAGCTTGGGCGCGGCGTCGAGCGGAGCAAAATTCGATCGCTGCTGCACAGCGCCTCGGCTGTCCCGCTTGCGTGCGAAATTCCGTTGACCCGAAGCAGCTCACCCACCAGGCAGAGCTCACCGACCAGACAGAACTCACCAACCAGTCAGAGCACACCGACGCATCAGGGCCCATCAACCGACGGGATTGCTACGAACGACGCGGACCAAGCAATCGAATCGTTTTCCGATCGATCAACTCGCGGTCTACGTGTCGAACTCCTGGCGGTTCCCAATCGCGTCGCGTTGCTGCTCGTTTATCCGCGCGACAATCCGCCTTCGGTCGCAACACAGGTCCGCGATCTGAAACGCCTTAGCCTGTACGTTGAAGCGGCGCGTCAAATTTTCGACGAACTGCTTTCGCATCATACGTTCGACCACCGGTTGGACGCCTCGACCGACGCCCCGTCACTCAATTCAATTGACGGATTATCCGATCAATCGGTCAAGGCAACATCGATGATGGGTCATCGAGCAGTCCGCCAATCGTTACAGCAATTCCATCGTGATCTAAACCTGGACGCGTCGGCCGATCGAATCGTCCACGAATCGCGGCGGTTGCTGAGGTGCGATCGAACAACGTTACTGGTCCGTCGAAACCAGCGGCTTCGGGTGCAATCGATCAGTGGCGTCACGGTCGTTGATCGGCGCAGCAACACGGTTCGCGCGGTTGAAGCGCTCGCCGATCGACTATCCGTGTTCGCACGCCCCCTCGTTTCATCGACCGAAGAAACGTTGCCACCTCAAATCCAGGCACCCCTAGATGAGTACTTGGACGAGTCGAAAGTCATTTCGTTTATCGCCCTGCCACTTGTCTGCGAACACGATGCGGTGGATCCGGACCGCTCGAAGCGTGGTCACTTATTGGACGAACTGGATGTTGCAGCATCGGACCCGTTTCAGACCGACGGTGATTTGCAAGGCATGTTGATCCTGGAATACTTTTCAGGACTCGCGCCAAAGACGATCGACGATTCGATGCGAATCGTTGCTACCGAAGCGACGCTGGCGCTGCGCAATTCACTGGAACATCACCGCATCTTTGGACGGGGAATCGGAAAAACAATTGGCACATTTTTGCAAACACTTCGTTCACCGCTTGCGACCTGTCTGGCCGTCGCAGCGGCGTGCTTGTTATTAGCCGGATCGCTAATCCAAGTTGATCATCACGTTTCCGCCAATGGCCGCATCGATCCATCGGTCCGCCAGCACGTCTTTGCCGACATCGACGGACGTGTCGCCGACGTGCACGTGGTTGACGGCCAAGAGGTCAAAGTCGGGCAACCGCTGCTGGAGCTTGAAAACCCCGAACTCGAATTACGAGCAGAATCACTGGCGGGAGAAATCAAGACCGCGATGCAGCGGCTTGCGGGCATCGAATCTGTGCGTCTCTCGCCGCCAGCGGACGCCTCGCATGCGTCTCGTCTCGCCGTCGAGGAAGGCCAATTGCGCAGCGAGCTGGCGAACCTGCGTGTGCAGCAACAACTGATCCAGCGTCAGCAAAACAGCTTAACGATCCGCAGCCCGATCGACGGAGTCGTTGCCGGATGGCAACTTCAGCAGCGTCTGGTCGGCCGCCCCGTTCAGCGAGGCAATGCGTTGCTCACCGTGGCCGATCCGAGTGGACCCTGGACGCTGCGTTTGAACATTCCCGATCGCGATGCGGGACCGGTATTACGTGCGATGCAGGACAAACGGGCACTGCCGATACAGTTCGCCGTGGCGACCCGACCATCGTCGACGTTTTCGGCCGAATTACAATCGCTGTCATCGGCCGCACGAAAGAATGAGTTTGGCGAATTGGTCATCGATGCCACCGCCGCCGTTTCAACGGAAGGAAAAAACCGTAACGAAGCGGTAAAGTTCCAACCGAGTTTCGCAAGGATGGGCGCCGACGTTCGTGCTCGCATCGCGTGTGAGCAGCGTTGTGTTCTGCATAGCTGGTTTTCCGATTTGGTCGACTTTGCCAATCGCCACATTTTGTTTTACTTTCGCTGAACGGGACCGACGATCACTCCATGCCCAACACGCCGATCACTGCTCGCCGGCGTCCCGACTTACAGGCCACTGAAACTCGGCGCAAACACGATTCTTCGGTCGTCATCAAAGACCCGGTCAGCTTGAAATACGTACAGCTGCGTCCCGATGAATATTTCGTGCTATCGATGCTGGACGGACAGACTTCGCTAGAACAAATCCGCGATGCCTACCAGCAGCGATTTTCGCCGACCAAGGTCTCGCTGCCAGAACTGAACCAATTACTCTTTCGCCTGCACCGCAACGGGCTGACGATTGCAGATGCGGCGGGGCAAGGCGACCAGCTGAACCGTCGGCGTCGCGACGAACATCGACAACGCATGCGGCAACACTTCAGCAGTCTGCTTTTCATCCGCTTTCCAGGGGTCGATCCAGAACCGCTGCTGCGATATCTGCATCCGCTGATGCGACCGCTGCTGGGGCCACTGGGCATGTCGGCTGCGCTTGCCCTGTGCATGATCGCCGCGATCCTGTTCGCCGCGCAGTGGGAAACGTTTCGTGCTGAGCTGCCACACATGCAACAGTGGATGCGGCTGGACACGATTGCCGTCTTGATGATCGCGATCAGTTTCACCAAAGTCATGCATGAACTTGGTCACGCGCTGCTTTGCAAACACTTTGGCGGCGAGTGTCACTGCATCGGGCCGATGCTTCTGGTGTTTACTCCGGCACTGTTCTGCGACACTTCGGATTCGTGGACGCTGCCGAACCGATTCCATCGTGCCGCGGTCGGCTTGGCTGGAATCGGAACAGAGATCTTACTGGCGGCCATGGCCACGTTGGTTTGGTCGCTCACCGTTCCCGGAACAACGCACAACGTGGCCATGAATATCATGTTGGTCTGCAGCGTTAGCACGCTGTTGTTCAATGCGAACCCGTTACTGCGGTACGACGGATATTACGTTTTGTCGGATCTATGCAACGTTCCGAACTTGGCGCAGCGATCACGAGAACTGATCGCCTGGTACGCCAAGCGATGGATGCTGGGAATGCATGAGCCATTGACCTATACGATCGCTGGTGCCGCTCGCGGTTGGATGCTGTTTTACGGGGTCGCTTCGTTGGCCTATCGCTGGGCGCTGACGTTAGTGATCCTATGGTTCGTATCGCGGATGCTGCGACCTTACCGTCTGGAATCACTCGGCATTATTATCTGTACGGTTGCCGCAGCCGGGATGCTAGGATTTGCTTCTCGCGGCCTCTGGTCGCTCGCTAACAACCCCGCCCGCCGGCGAAGAATCCGCATGAATCGTCTTTTGATTACCGTGCTGGCAACCGCGGCAATGATCGCTGCGATGTCCTTGCCGATACCGCGCCGCATCACGGCCGGAGGCAGAATCACTGCGGAAACACAGACTCCGGTGGTCACGTTGACCGCGGGACGCCTGGACAAACTGGCAGTCGCTCGCGGGGCTATCGTCGAGGAAGGCGAAATCATTGCGACCTTGATCAACCCAGACATCGAATTGCAATTCACTCGCGCACAAGGACGGTACCAAGCACAGCGAATCCTGGTCGAATCCATCAAGCGATCTCGCGTTCAGCAACCCAAGGCGGCGGATGAGTTACCGGCGGCCGAAGCGCTCCTGCGCGAGTTTCGCGATCAACTATCGAAACGTCGCAGCCAAAAAGAATCGCTTGTTATCCGAGCACCCTCAGGTGGACGCCTGACAACCGGGCCACGGCGAAATGAAAGCCCCAGTGATGATTCAGCCCCATATCAGTTGGTGAATTGGACCGGCTATTCGACGGACTCAGAAAACCGCGGATGTTACTTGGATGTCGGCACGGAACTGTTCAGCATTGCCAGCGAAGGCGACTGGGCCGCTGAATTGATCCTGACGCAAAGCAAAGTACAAGAAATCGACATTGGCGCCAGTGTTCTACTGACACTGGACGCTCTGCCATCGCACACGATCGACGGTGTCGTCACCAGCATTGACACCGATCACTGGCGTCCCGAACGTAACGCATCACGGCATGACGATCCCGCTTCGATCCGACGAGATGAACCGCGAGCGACCTCTTATGTGGTGCGAATCTCACTAGCCGACACCGAATTGCCCCTCACGATCGGTGCTGCTGCACAAGCGTTGATCGATGCCGAACCAAAGTCGCTGATCGGTCGACTTCTGCAGACTTTCGATGGGCTGATACGTTTTTAGTGGTCCCCTCGCCGTGGTTTCGCAACTTCCGACACAAGAATGACTGAACGTCTTGCCGTGTTGATCAAAACTTTGGTTGCGTTCCGTCCGTCCCACACTTAGCTTAGGGCGTCGCCTGTCGTTCACCAGCAGGTGACGCGTCGTGGACGAAACGATTCAATTAAGTGCAGGCATTGCCAGTTACCTCGACTGTCGCTTGAGACCGTCAGGCCTTGCCTTGGCGACACCGGCAAGCGAGAACGAATCGACCACGAACATCATTGGCGTAAAACGACTTGTCGTTGACCGATAGGATTCGTTGTCGACAAAAAGGAATTGATCACTATGACCGATACAGGCGGGCCCTCGAAACCGTCACCACGGCGGGTCCACGAACCGAGTGGATTCACCTCGCATTGACGTCTTGGCAGACGTACCGCAACAACGCGTCGAAACAACATTTCCGCTTCGCTTGATCCGATCTGATCTGGCAATGTTTGAACTCGAAATCGTTTCCGATCACCCCAACTCAAACGCATGTTTGCCGGCCGAGGATCCGCCCACGGCGTGGCTGAAAGACGTTGAAGCGATTTCTCTTTTGCCATGGGAAGAGCATTGCACCGAGTGTGCGATGCCGGCCTGTTTCCAGACGTGTACGCTCTATCAACCGCGCAACGATGGGAAGTGCCGACGGTTCCAGAACGGTATCCAACTGATCCGGGAAACGGTTCCCGATCGATTGCCAATCGTACGCATTGAGTTCAAACGCTGGGGGCGTCTCTTTGCTTACGGAAAACGCGCGCTCGTACCCGTCAAGCATGCGTCTCGAATGCAACGACTCGTTTCCGCTGCCGAATCACTCGCCACGCACCGTGTTACGCGGAACATCGCGTTGGGTTCTCGCAAAGCGATTGTTGCCAGACTGGTGCGTCGATTCAAACAGCGCATTGCCAATAGCAAATCGAGTTCGCGCATTTCTGCGTCCCCCACGCATTTTGTCGCCCAGGTTTACGCTCACGAGTCTTCGCCCGCACCGATCACAATCAGTTTCTCAGCAAAAAACCAACCCAAACTGCGTACACAGCATCTGGCACCATTGCGTCAAGGTTGGAATTTTGTCGAAGTTCCGTATTCGCGATTTGAAAAGGTGTTTCGGTCGGCAACCGGATTCTCAATCGCCATCGATCCAAACCTTGGCGACGAAACAGAACAGACACGCGTATTCTGTTTTTCGACCTTGGCGTTCATTCGTCGATTACCGCAGAACGAAAATTTCAGTCGCCCACGGCCGCCTCACATCGACAAGCAACTTTCGGGCAAACCGGTCAAAGCTGTCATCTGGGATCTCGACAACACGGTATGGGATGGCGTGCTGACCGAAGACGGCGAAAATCATATTCACGCGAAATCGTTCATTCTCGACACGATCAAAACGCTTGATTCGCGTGGGATCGTACAAAGCGTTGCAAGCAAGAACGACCACGAGTTCGCCAAGCGAACGCTGCAGCGACTGGGAATCTGGGACTTTTTCGTTTTCTCGAAAATCAACTGGCAGCCCAAAAGCGGCAACGCAAAAGCGATCATTGCGGACCTGAATATCAACGCCGACTCTGTGTTGTTTGTGGATGATTCGGAATTCGAGAGAGCCGAGGTTTCCGCTTCGGTGCCAACGATCCGATGCCTGCACCCGGACGACATCGAATTGGCGATGTCGCACGCAAACCTCAATCCAGTCGTTTCTCAGGAAGGTGCTTCACGACGCCAAAGCTATCAGGCCGCAGAAACGCGTGCGTCGGTTGCGAACGAATTCGACGACTACGAACAGTTCCTCGTTTCCTGTGAACTAGAGATGGAAATCAGAGAAATGGCGGAAGCCGATCTGCAGCGTAGTTTTGAACTCGTAACGCGGACGAACCAATTGAACTTTTCCGGGACACGGTATTCACAAGAAGAATTGAAAGAGATCAGCTTACAACCTGATTCTCATATCTATTTGGCAACTTGTCGCGACCGATTCGGTGACTACGGAACCGTTGGGATCGCCATCACTGAACAAGTAGACGACGAACGGATTGTCAGCGAATTCGCACTGAGCTGCCGAGTCCAGTCAAAACGAGTCGAGCACTTTTTTCTTTGGTGGCTGTACGAACAAGCAATGAACACCGGCGCGATGGGGCTGCACGTATCGTTTCACCCAACGCCCAGAAACGCGGCGGCCGGCCAAGTGTTTGATGACCTGAGCGCCTCGTCATGTGACGAGCATGCATCTTGTTTCTTCCTCGCTGGAGAATCATTTCAATGTCTCGACCGCAATCTCGTGCGCGTCAATCATGCGCCTTGCTCCGAAACCGACTAAAAGAGTGCTATGTGAGTTTCGGTCACGCAGAGCCAATACCGCTGATGCTGGCGCGGCCAACGTTCTCGTTCACATTCGATGACGCCCCCGTCAGTTCGTTCACACGGGGGGCCGAAATTCTAGAAGCAAACGAGTGCACGGGCACTTACTTTTTGTGCGGCAAATTTGTCGCCCATCCCAAACAACGCTACGTCACACCGGAACAGGCCTTGGAACTGTCGGATCGTGGACACGAAATCGGATCACATACTTTCAGTCATGCCGGGGCGAGCAGAATCAAACTGGACTTGTATCGAAACGACGCATTGCATGCGGCTGAAATCATCACCGATGTCATCGGCTATCGCGCCGCTTCTTTCTCGTATCCCTACGGTGACGTGACTCGGTCGGCAAGGAAATTCGCGAGTGATTTTTTCGATGCGGCGCGCACAACGTATCCCGGCGTCAACATGCATCGTGTCGACCGCGGACTTGTGCGCGCCAATCGACTATACACACGAACGTTTTGCCAACGGGCGGTTGAAGCGTTAGTGGCCAAAACCGTGAAGAACAGCGGTTGGACGGTCTTTTACACCCACGACGTTGCCGACGAGCCAAGCAAATACGGGATCACACCACCACAACTGGACGCCACGATCAAAACTTGCCTGGACGCCGGGGGATCCATCACCAATTTCGGTGTACCATTGACCGCCACCAACACGGCCGATCACAGTACACGACGCGAATCATTCGTCGAATCCGATTCATGTGAATTCGTGGAAAGAACGAGAATACACGATTGATGATTCGCCAAGCTTTGAAATCCGTTTTCGCCAAGACCGTGCCCGATAGCGAGTTCTTGCGTTTTCTGGCCTACCGGCCGAACTTCGACGCGTGGAAATGCGAAACGCTAAAAGTCGCCGGTTTTCGACAATTTGACACTCGCGAACAACTCTACGAATACATCAATGCTGACATCATCGGCGATGACGCGATTGACTATTTAGAGTTTGGCGTTTTTCGCGGCAGCAGCATCAAACACTGGGCGAAGACGCATTCTCATCCCGATTCACAATTGATCGGCTTTGACACGTTCACGGGATTGCCGGAAGAATGGAAAGACGGCGGACGCGTCGTTTCTTCGGGCCATTTTGACACAGCGGGTGCGATCCCCTCGGTGCCGGACGACCGGGTCCGTTTCGTCAAAGGACTGTTTCAAGAATCGCTGCCCGGATTCCTGGACGCGTTTCACCGGCACGGCAGACTTGTGATTCACAACGATTCGGATCTTTATTCGGCAACGCTTTATGTGTTGGCACAACTCGATCGATTTTTAGAACCTGGTGATATCCTTATCTTTGATGAGTTCTATAGCGTCATGCACGAGTACCGTGCTTTTCACGATTACAGCCAATCCTTTGCACGAACGCTTGTCCCGGTTGCCGCGACGAAAGAGTTTGTCCAAGTTGCGTTTCAATTCACTGGATAATTCGCATGTTTCCGTTTTCGATCGCGAGGAAAATTTTGTTCGCCGCCGCAGGCAAACGATTCGTATGGCATGCCTTGGCGATACCGATGATGTGGCCGCTGTGCGGTTGCGACACCAAGCCGTCGTATACCTACGCACAATCCGATCGACAGGACGGAACCACCAATATCGAAACCCTGCAACCGCAAGAGCCCGAAGTTCCGCCGCTGGACCAGTGGTGGATGGATACTCCCAGCCCGGATGACTTGATCCGATCGCTTGTCCCGGCAGCGGAATCGGAATCGGAGGTGTGCGTCAAGCGGTTGTGGATTTCTCGCGAGATAGACCCGGCAACCAATTTCGACGCGACGCTTGCGGTAACCCTCGAAAAGACTGCCACCGGCCCGCACTGCTATGCGCTGCTATCGCATTATCACCAACAACTCGGTGATGTTGATAAGGCGCAGGCATTGATGGATCAGGCGCGCGCCGGGTTTGCGCAGCAACCGTTTGTTGGACGCGTCGACATGCCGTACCGAACCCGCGGATTGCTGTCGGCGGTATTCTCGCTGGATTGGATTCGCTGGAAAAATCTCGACGAGTTTGAATCCGCATATCAACACTGCAGAGGCATCATGGATGCCTACAAAATATCTGGCGGGTTCCGCTCTAGCGGCTATTGGGCAAATGATCCGCATATCGAACACGCCGACATGGTTTACACCTTATTGGCCTTATGCGTCTGCGATGTGAATCCCGCAGCAGAATCGACGCGGTGGGCGCGAGAACACCTCGCCAAGATCGGCCAACCGGTCGAATCGCCTGACTCGATCTACTCACCGTTTCGGTTCGCAAATGTGATGTCGTTGGTCGGACGCAAAGGTGGCGGCCGAGAAATGGGACAGAACATCGGCTATCCCAGCTTTGGCGGCTACGAGGGGTACTTCGCAAGCTCGGCGATCGTTCAGTTCCGAGCGGTCGATACGGCCACCAACGGTCACTGGAAAATGGTTTCGAAATCACGATACCTGCAGACGCGGTCACGAGGCCTGGTATTCGAACAGGACGCTTCTGTTTCGAAAACAGGGTTCGAACCGACCTTCGCGGCGATGATTCAAATCATGGGAAAACTTTGCGAAGACGAGGGTCTGGCGGGCTTGTACCAATGGTGCATCGCCGACGCACCCCCGAGCAATAAGATGCTGGAATTCCAGTGCATGGCCGGCCCACCGACGCAGCCGCTTGCACCCGAACCCGTCCCGACGGTCAGGCAGGTAGGATCGAGATGGCATTACCGCGAGAATCCGGCCGAACCCGATTCGACGTTTCGAATGTGGTTCGTCAATCGTGACCTTGAAAACTACCGAATTGCACCGGAGGAACGCTGCCTTTCGTTTTGCATCGGCAAGATCGGACTGGTCGATGCACAAGCCAATCGCAGCTACATCGTCGGTGGCTTCGCAAACGGAGTGCAGTTCGCCTCCCGAAACAAGAACGGAGAACCGTTCATCGCGGACCGCAGCATGTGGCCCAACCTGGCTTGCCATCATCCCTATTGGTCTTCCGATCGAGCAAAAGACGATGAATCCGTGCGTGATGACTCGGTGTACTTGGTGGGCACCGGCGGTCCTGTCGAAGTCGATGGCATCTGGACGTGGGATCGCGACTACAGCGACTTGTTGACCACGGTCCTCAAGTCACCGATCAATGGAAAGATCAAGCATGCTCGGGCGACCTTTCGGTTCGATCCGAGCGAAAAGCGGCTGGAGATCATTGATACGATTCGCGCCGACCGAGACGTCTATGTCGGCTGGCATTTTTCGCCTTCCCACCTCGTCACGCTCGAAGGTAACGGTTTTCGTTTCGGCGACGGGACAGACGAGATTGTCGTTGAAATCGAAGGAATCGATCAAACGAAACTCGACGTCAAGCGGCGAAAGGAATGGGCGCACGACGGTTACAACTTGCGATTGGACTGGCACGACAACGATCGGCGTCCCAGCCGGATCGCCGAAAACGTTGGCTACACTCCCACGCAATACCAAGACGAATACAAGGTCCGCGTCGTGATCCAGGCGAATCCCAAGTAATGTGAGCCAGCAACGAGTGCCAACGCCAAGCGTGCAAGCAAGCGCCAACGTCAAGCGCGCATTGTGACTAGCCGTCGGCGGCAAAGCGTTTCAGTTTGCGGTCAAGCGTGCTGCGTTCGATGCCCAAGATGGATGCCGCGCGAGACTTATTGCCGTCGGTGTGAGTTAGAACACGGCGGATATGCGATTCCTCGAGCTCGGCTAACGAGGTTTCGACGGGTTCGCGATGCGATGATTCGCCGCCCGGCCCACCTTTGACCGCAGGCGACAAAAGCAGATCGGCGTCGTCGATGACATTGGCAGTATTCAGCACGACCGCTCGTTCGATCACGTTTTTCAGTTCGCGGATATTGCCGGGCCAGTGGTAATGTAGCAATCGCTTTTTGGCAGCCGTTGTGAACCCTTCGATCCTGCGGCCCATTTCGCGATTGAATCGGTCGAGGAAAAACTGAGCCAGCATCAGGCAATCTTTTTCACGTTGTCGCAGCGGTGGCACGATGATCTCGAGCACGTGCAGCCGATAGAACAAGTCTTGCCGAAAGGCTCCCTCACGAACCATCGATTGCAAGTCTCGATTCGTTGCCGCGACGACACGAACGTCGACATTGATCGGTTCGTGACCTCCGACGCGTTCAAAGGGATGGCCCTCCAAGACACGTAAAAACTTCGCTTGAATCTCCGCACTCATTTCACCGATTTCGTCCAACATCAGTGTGCCACCGTCGGCCGTTTCGAACTTCCCCAGCTTGCGCTGGGTGGCTCCGGTGAAGGCTCCTTTTTCATGTCCGAATAGTTCGCTCTCTAACAGAGACGGCGACAGCGCGGCACAGTTCATACAGATCAGCGGGCCGTCTTTTCGCCCGCTGGCATGATGCAGAGCTGCGGCAACCAGTTCTTTGCCGACTCCCGATTCACCTCGAACCAAAACTGTCGTGCTGGTGGGCGCGGCGAGCGAGATCTGCTGGACAACGTTTCGGATCGCATCGCTGTTGCCGACGATTTGCACTTTGTCGCCCAACTGCTGCTGAAGTTGTTCGATTTTTTGCCGCGACCGACGGATGGTCCGATCGAGTGATTTTCGCTCGGATTGACTAACGAGAGATTCGGCAAGGATTTCGCAAGCGGCAACCACGAATTCCAGATCATCGCTCTCCAGCGGCCGTTGGTCACCGGTTGTTGTCAGATGAATCATGCCGCGCAAGGTCGATTGCTGATCACGTACCGGTGCCAGGATCAAGCTTTCCACATCGAATTCGCCGCGACTGTTGTGACCGGCCATTTGGTCATCACCGCAAACGTTTCTCGCCAAAATCGCTTGACCTTCCTCGGCGGCGATGGCGTTGACAAGTGATTCTGGTGGACGTCGATAGCTCTTGTTACCGGACTGCCGTGTCGCAACCAGCGGAAAACCGGACGGCTTGGGCTGCGGCAGTTTGGGACCGGCATCCCAGGCGTAGATCCCCACGACGTTCGTCTGGATGTGTTCGCACAGATGATCCAGAGTGGTCTCGACCGATTCAATGACCGATTCACAACGCGCCAGCTGGAACGCCAACTTCAGCAGCGGTCCGCTGGCGGACATCGAATCACTGCGAACCGTCGCACCATGCAAATACTTGCTTTCGCGGCGCCGATCGGTGATCGACTCGGGGTCCATCTCCATCGTGACCTGGTCTTCGGTGGCTTGTTGGGCGGCTGCGCCCGATTCCGCCGGCGGTCGGGCACCGCCTTCGATTTTTCGCGTGAAATGGATTTCGAAGCCGGCGACTTCGATGATGTCACCGTCCGAGAGAGTTTGCCGCTGTTGCAGCCGCTGGCCGTTGACGAACGTTCCATTGCGACTTTTCAGGTCCTCGATCGCCCAACTGCCGCCATTTCGACCGTCCGCGTCGCTGGATTGCCGCGAATCCCCGCGGTCGGGAATCCAGGCAATCCGAGCATGTTGGCGGCTGGCCTGGTCGCTGCGCAGCACAATTTGGCCGGATGAAGCCCTGCCGATCACCGCCTGGGCCGGCGCCGAAAGCCGAAAAACGTCGCTCCAGCGGTCAGCCGACTGCAGGACCAAGTAGGCACCTTCGGCAGAGCGGGCTTTGTGAGATTCGGTTGCAGAATCGTTGTTTTTCAACGTGCGGTATCGATTCGATGGGTACCAAGTGGGCCTGCCGTCGACTTCGAGGCAGACTGTGTTTCAGACCAGACTTCTGTTGCGACGGGCGTTTATCGCAACTATCCTTGATTGAGTCTAATTTAGCGTAAGTTCTCGTTTCGTTCGCTGCTGAACCGGCCCGACGATTCGGACTCGTATCCTGACGCTGCCGGATGACCTGACTGTCCGACACGGCCGGGGTGCCGCCGGATTCGCTTCACTTAACCTTTCAATCATTCGCGCCCCAACGTCGCCGTTGTGGTCACGCGCTCCTCGGAGTAACTATCGATGGCAATCGGTTTCATTCGTATGACCCGTAATCTCTCAGCCCATGCGACAGCCGTTTTAGCGGTTGCATTGATCTGCAGCGCTCCGACGATTGAATTGCCAACGGCCAGCGGTGGCGGCTTCGGTGGGCAAGGCGGTCGGAGTGTCGGTGGGGTCATGATCGATTCATCCGGTATCGTCCGCACGGCAACGATCGATGAGAAACAAGAACTGGCGAATTTGATGCGAGTGGTCGTCCAAGCGCCCGAAGGCGAGATGGCCGAGGCGGTTGAGATGCGGATGGTCTCGCTGAAGGGATTACAGCAAGCGATTCGCGATAACCATGCGACCGGCAAACCATTGCCCGAATCGATTTCGTTTCTGGCGGGGTTGCAACGCGTCCAGTACGTTTTTGTTGACAAAGAGAACCAAGATATTGTGATCGCTGGTCCCGCTGAGCCTTGGAAACTGTTGAACGACGGTTCGGTGGTCGGGACCGTTACCGGCGGAGCCGTCATGCAACTGGATGATTTGATCGTGGCGATGCAATCGGTCGAAACGGCGCGCAACGGTGGGATTTCTTGCTCGATCGAACCGACCGACGAAGGACGCCAGCGGTTGCAACAACTTCTGCGGCGTATCAAATTGCAATCGGGCCAGAATCCATCGATCTACGAAGAGTCGATGAAGCAAGCGTTCGGACCGCAAATGATTCAACTGGCCGGTGTCCAAGCCGACACGCACTTCGCGCGCACGTTGGTCGCGGCGGATTACGAAATGAAACGCATCGCGATGGGAATCGTCGCGTCGCCGATCAAACAGTTACCCAGCTATCTGCAGATGGCCAAAAATGCTCGCCACAATGCGAATCAAAACCCGCGTTGGTGGATGGCATGCAACTATGACACGCTGCGAAAAAGCGAAGACGGCATGGCTTGGAAACTGTCCGGCCAAGGCGTGAAAACGGAAACCGAACAGGATGTCATCGGCAAAGACGGATCGGTCAAAGGTGCCGCAAACAGCGACAAGACAGCAGCCCTTTGGGCGCAGAAAATGACGGAACAATTCGACCGTCTTTCCAAGGAAATGCCGGTCTTTGCGGACCTGCGAAACGTCATCGACCTGACTGTCGTCGCGACGCTGATCACGCAAGAGCGACTCGATCAGAAGGCCGGTATCGACCTCAGTGTGTTGAGAGAAAAAAGCGATTATCACACGCCGGTCAAATTCGCCGAGCCCAAAGCGGTCGAGCCACAATGCAGCTTTGTCCGCGGTCGCAGCGGTTGGGTCGTCACGGCATCGGGCGGTGTCGACATCAATGGCTTTGTCGTTGTCCAGAAACAAGAAATCGATGCATCGCTCGCGAGTGCGAAAACGTCCGCCATCTCGAACAGCGATCAGTCGACTTGGTGGTGGGACAAGCAATAACTCACTTGAAGCAGGCGACCGGGTCGGAGCACGTCGAAACGATCGTGTGGCCGACATCGGCTGAACGCAGCGTGGACGGCAGCCCCCCGCTGCCTAGTCAACAGTCGCCAGCACACGCGCGGCGACAGGGTTGCGTTCAGCACGCAAATTCTTTCTAGCCGTGCGAGTTCATAGTGCCTGCCTTCTTTGCGCCCGGCTTCTTTGCGTCTGCCGATTCGCTATCGGTATCGACGCATCCAACGGGATCGCATTGGATCACGACCGCAAAACCTTGCGTGCGCGTCGGGCTAAGATTCGCGTACCTCGAGTTCAATCAGACGATTTGTCTCTAGCGACGACGGCGACGCGTGGTGGTCGTTCCCAATAGGGCGATCGCACCCCAAATGGCAAGACTTGCCGGCTCGGGAACCACAAGCTGTTTGGGGGTGACGATGACGTTGTTCAGTGTCGAACTGGCCGATGCAAACGTGCTGATCATGCCGCCTGGAAATGGCCCCGGCCCAGCGCCTGCTGTGAAGGTAAAGCCGTTTCCGATAACCGTCACTCCGATTCCCTCGATGTCTCCCAGAACTCCGTCACCCAGTACCGGGCCTTCGTTGAGGTCGTAGACCAATCCGAACAAGTCGGCTGAACCGGCCGAGAAAGCGGGGACCAACGAGTTGCCGCTAAAGTCCATCATGAAGTCGGTGATTTCGCCCGTGAACGAGCTCAGTTGACCGTTCATGTCCAAGTCCTCACCGACGAACATCCCGGTCACACTAGCGCCCTCTTCGTATCCATCTTGCGAGAAGTTGAAACCGATGACCCCCGCGCTGGACGAAGTCACGCTGGCAAGCGACACGCAAACAAACACAAGGAACTTGAGGGGATGAAAATTCATGTAACCGGTTCGAAAGCGAGTCAGTGATGCGAAACTATCGGTCTTTGTATCTTAGACACTCGGAATCTTAGGTGTGATAGGTTTTTCGATGTGGTGGAAAGTGCCAACCAATTAAGACCTCAGCCCCCCTCTCCAGCGGCTAAAACGGGTTACCGAGCGATCCAGGAAACCGACTCGGAATTTTTCCGGCACTGCATTGTCATCAGATCGGCTACGATGACGGCCGCTAAATCGGACGCCGTTTATGAAATCCAACCACCAGAAGTGTCCCATGTGTATCAAGCGGATCATGGCTCTTGCTGTCGCCATTTGCGGCATCTCGCTGATCACCCCGACGGCACCAACGCGTGCTGCGGTTCTATCCTTCAGCTCGTCCGATTTTGGACTCACGACGACTTTCAATAACGTTGCGACGTTCGACTTTGAAATCGAGATCGTCGATGACATCGTTGCGGGCGTCTCTTACGTCAATCCGGCGATCACCAGGATCGACTACAGCGTCATGGGAAGTTTGACTTCGCCGACACCATCCGGTTTTCCGGCGTTTTCATTGGTGCGCTCGATTGTCGGCAATGAGTTCTATAGTCAAGGCAGCAGCATGGCATTTACGGTCTCAGCCATGGCCGACTTGTCCGACGGCTTGCAGGTCGATGAATTGACCGGGCTCGATCCCATCTTTGAATTCCACGCTCGCGAGGTCGGAACGGGGCGTTATCATCCGCCGCGGTTTCGGCTGAACGCGGACGGAACCGGGCGAATCGAAAATTCAAACAACACCGGAGGGGTCAATCCCGGTAACGGCATGGTCGTCGATGTCGATTTCGGCGAAGAGTACATCACGGAGTTGGCATTCAATCCTGCGCAGTTGACGATCGCAGCGGTTCCGGAACCCGGCAGCGCATTCGCCCTGACAATTGGCTCAGTCTGCAGCGTCGTTCTTCGTCGACGTCGCTAGAGTCGGGTCAGCCACAAGCGACAGCAAACTCGCAAGCAACAGGAAACTCGCCGGGCAACCGTCACACGCTATGACATCAACTTTAGCGCCAAGTACGGCACTAGGCTTAATACAATCGCGGCGATCTTGTACTGGCTGAGATATTGGAAATAGCACTGCGTTAGCACAGCTTCATCGAGGCCGAACAGACGCGCATGGATGGGCAAGATTTTCTTTCGCAGCGCGGCTAGTGAAACCGCCGCGAGAAAGAGGATGCCGAAGTTGATCACGGTACACCAGCCGAAAAACATCATTGCCGTCTCGATCGTCATTGTCGGAATCCTCACGAGTTTGCTTGGGAAAGTTTGTTTGCATTTCGATGGCTCCTGCGATGGCAGGAACCGGTTACGGAAAGACACCGGGTACATTCCCGATGCCCCGTTCACCCCGTGTCTCGACGATCGGCTTATTTCTCGGGGAAACGCAGACACAGTACCTGATCGGTGCCGCGAACCAAGACATCGTTGCCAATCACAACAGGTGCGGCCCAACACGGGTACTGCAGCCCTTTGCGATCGTTCGACGTTTCGGCCAAGTTCCATTCCGATACGACTTTTAGCTCCGCCGGATCAGGCTTGATCACCTGCATCAGTCCGCGTTCTTCCAGCACCAACAAGTGGTCGCCGACGCGCGTGACCGAAGACCGGATCCTGCGAGGATCGCTCCACATGACCTCACCGGTATCAAATGCAATGCAGCGAAAATCGCTGTCGGGCGCGTTTCGCCCGCTGCAACCGTACAACCAGTCGCCGACCAGCACGGGCGTCGCCCAGTGTGCCCTCAATGATTGAGCACGCCGGTCACGTGGCGGATCCTTCCAAACTTCCTTGCATTGCTTCGCGGTGACCTCAAGTAACGCACTTCCGACTTCGTAGCATTCACTGATCAAGACTTTGTTGTCTCGCACAACGGGCATCATCGCGTTCACACTTTCGAGAATTCTGGCGCGATGTTTGTAAGTCCAGCGAACTTTGCCGGCGGCAGGGTCAACCGCCATCAGTCCGGATCGCAAGAATGCGATCACCAACGTTTCGCCATCCACGTTGATCGGTCGCGGACTGCTGTAGCTAGCCAAATCATCACCACAGCGCCACAGTTCTTTGCCGGTTGCAGGATCAAACGCGACCATCGCCGATCCGTTAGGCGATACACGATCAAGCTGCATCGGACCGACTTGCTGGTCTTCTGGTGGACTGCCCCCGACCATGACGATCAGCCGACCATCGAGCATCAACGGTGATGCGCCGACGCCGAAAAAGTTTTGAACGACGCCGTATGCTTCGTTCGTATCGACCGTCCACCGAATCGTGCCGTCGCTGACGTCGCGACACGTCAATCGTCCCGTCACGCCAAGTGTGAAAACGGAATCGCCATCGATGGTCGGGCTGCTGCGCGGACCATTCTCATAACCCAACATATCTTGATAGACGAATGGTTGTTCGCTGGCCCACAACTGCTCGCCGGTGGCCAAGTCGATCGCGCGAAGCCGTTCGGCCGATTGGTATTGCTGCGGATCTCCTTGCGGTTTGACCACGGCATCGAATTGGAAATAGCGACCGTCCGCGACCGATCCGATTCCGTAACCATCAGCGACCGAAAGCGACCAAACCGTCTGTGGTGCCGCGGTCCAGTCGATTGATTCTGGAGAAGTTGTCGTGACCCCGTCAAAATTTTCACCAAGGAATCGTGGCCAGTCGCCAGCATGGGCCCGATCGCCGAGTTGGGGCCGATTGACGGATCGAGATGGTGGTGCCGACGGAGTATCCGTCTGAGCAAAAGCGTTTCCTGGGTCGCATAAACATGCGATCGCTAGCAAGAGAGCAAACCGACATACCGATCGAACAAGCGGGAAAGAACCGTTTGCCGAACGAAAAGAGCAGCGGATTGTGGCGACGTGGCGTTTCATCAAAGTTTGGAATCGAATAGAACCGGTGAAGACAAAAGAACAAACGAAAAGCGTAACAGAATTGGATGATGGCTGATCTTTATGTAAGTCCGCGCCTGACAATCGCGGAAAAAGACCTGACGTTTTCAGCGGCACGCAGCAGCGGGCCCGGAGGGCAAAACGTCAACAAAGTCAATTCCAAGGTAACGCTGCGCTGGTCACCGCAGCATTGCGCAGGACTGTCGGCAGCCTGGCGATCGCGATTTTTGTCGCGATTTTCGAACCGGATCAACCGTGAAGGCGAACTGGTGCTGCACAGCGAAAAGTATCGCGACCAGGGCCGAAACCTTGCGGATGTCCGCAGCCGACTCGTTGAAATGCTGCTCAGTTGCCAATCGGCCCCCAAGCGTCGAAAACCGACGCGTCCGACGCTTGGCAGTCAGCGCCGCCGCCTGGACCAAAAAAAGCAGCAATCCCAGAAAAAGCAGAACCGTCGGCGACCAAAAAACGAAGACTAAACTCTTCTGGGCTGCTATCGCTTTAAACCAAAATACCCGCTGCTATACTGCGAGATCGTAGGCGGACATTGATTTCGAATTGCGATTCAGTACCTGCCACCATTGCACCTGCGGCGACGAATGGATTGATGAAGCGACAACCACACTTTGACGATATCTTGCAAGACTGGGAATTTGACCCGAACACGCTAAATGTGCGTTTGGTCAAAGGAAAAGACGGTCGCGATGTGATTCAGATGCGCGTCGACATGGGCGTATTGCAAATGGAGACGACCGGCCGGCCCGACGGAATCCAGTTCGACGATAGCGAGACGTATTTGGATCACCTGCTGGCGCTCCGCTTGGAAGAGCCCGATCATCAGCTCGATGACGCCGAATGCACCGAAGTCGATCGCGAGTTCATGCAGTTTTACCATCGCCGCATCTGCTGGTTGCGACTGCAGTACTACCATCGCGCGGTGATGGATGCCGATCACACGCTGCGATTGATGGACCTGTCAAGCGAAATGAGCAGCGACGAAGAATGGACGGCTGCGCACGAGCAGTATCGACCGTTTGTTCTGTTTCACCGCACACAGGCCCAAGCGCTCGGCGAACTGGACGAGAACACTCCCGAGGAAGCGGTCCAAGCGATCAATTTGGGACTCGAAACCATGCGTAAGTTCTTTGTCGCGCACGACGCCGAAGAGCATTTCGACGACGACGAATTGGTCGTCCGGCTGATCGAATTGCGCGAATCGCTGCGAACCGAATATGCGGTTGGGCAAACGCTAAAAGAAAGACTCAACGCGGCCGTCGAAAAAGAGCAATACGAGCTGGCGGCGCAGCTGCGTGATGAATTGAGTCGACGCGAAATGAATTAGCGAGTCACTCACTGTGAGCGAATATCCTTGGCGTCAATCAACTCTTCTTCCTCCATCGACGACGCCGTCACGTCGCGGGACGCAATTCCGCTGCCTCTGATCTTGCCGGCCCGTATCGGTACGTCGACGTGGCTGCTGCATTTGCGGTCCTTTGCCGTTGCCGGTCAATTGCTAACGATCCTTGCGGCCGCGACGCTGACCAGCATTCCGTTGCGCTACGGTCCTTTGTTGGCGTTAGTCGCGCTGACCGCGTTTACGAACCTGATCTACGGCGTCTGGCTTCACAGTCTTCCGCATGCCTCGGGTGATAACCCCGACGGAATCGTCGAAGAGAGCGACGCAGAACACCCACTGATGCACCAAGTCGCGCAAGGGCTGATGTTGCTGGATTTGGCGACGCTGACGGGCATGCTGCATTTCAGCAGCGGCGTCGACAATCCGTTCAGCTTTTTCTACTTCGTCAACCTCGCCGTCGGCGGCGTGATGATCCGGCCACGTGCGGCGTGGTCGATGACAGGATTGGCAATTGTCGGATACACGTTTCTGCTGCTGTTTTCCGAACCGGTCCAAGCAATCAGCGGGGACGGCGTGCGACACGGGTCGGACATCCGATCGATCGGATTACTATTGGCATTCGCCGCTTGCGCGATTGTCGTCACGTACTTTGTCACGCGAACGTCGGGAGAGTTGCAAGAACGTGAACGACAATTACGGCACACACAATTGGCGCGGGCAAAAGACCAGCGTCTGGAGGGACTGACGACGCTCGCGGCAGGAGCGGCGCACGAATTGGCGACACCGCTTTCGACCATCGACGTGATTGTTCGCGAAATGTCACGTCACCTCGAAGACTGTGATAAACCGAAGACCGTTGATACGGACCTGAAACTGATCGACGGCCAGCTGGAGATGTGCCGCCAGATTCTTAATCGTATGCGCAGCGCCGCCGGCGACTCGATGGCTCATCGCTGGAACAAGACGACCGTCGGCGAATTGATCGACTGCACACTGGAGGGCATTCGCGACCCCCATCGCGTCGACGTCGCCGACGGCAGCGAATCACTCGAGAATCATCCTCTGTGGCTGCCGCAAGAAGCCGTCGCGCAGGCAATCCGCAACTTGATCCACAACGGCCTTGATGCCAGCGAATCACAAGAGCGAGTCAACCTGTCTAGCAAAATCGAAGCGGGGCATTTGATTTTGTCGGTGATCGATCAAGGCGATGGAATGTCCGAAGAAGTCCTTGGCCGCGCCGCCGATCCCTTTTTCACGACAAAAGAGCCCGGCCGAGGCATTGGGCTCGGATTGTTCTTGACCCAAAACGTTGTTTCTCAGTTAGGGGGAACCATCCACTTTCGGTCATCCAAAGGGCAGGGGACCGAAGTCGATGTTTCGTTGCCGTTGCAGCGAACGCCACCACTGGATCACGACTCGAATTCACCGGATTCAAAAAATACCGAGACATTGCCCCCTCGGTCGAGCCACCAGCCCAAGCCTTTTTTTAGAAGTTAGATTAGACTGGTGCGATTGACCCGCTCCCGTACACTCATCGCTTCGATCCACGCAATCCAGCCGATATGATGACTCAACCGACCACCAGCGGTGACCCTGTTTACAACGCCCGCACGGTCGCAGCGACCAGTATTCTGCTGGTCGACGACACGTTGGTGCTGCGTGAACGCATGTCGCTGGCAATGGAACAGCGTGGGTTCCGAGTCGAAACCGCCGGCAACTTTGACGAGGCGGTCGACGTGTTTCGCAGGCGACCGACCGACTTGGCCGTGTTGGACCTGCGAATGCCTGGGCGCAGCGGGCTGGAACTGTTGCGAAAGTTGCTGCAGATTGCACCGGAAACTCGCGTCATCATCTTGTCAGGTTTCGGCAGCATCCCGGCATCGATCGATGCTGTTCGAGCCGGCGCGGTCAATTTCCTCAGCAAACCGGCCGACGCCGACGATATTCTTTCCGCCTTCATGCGTGGCGACGAACCGTCCGTTCCCGATGGGGCGATCGCGTTTCCCGCGCCGTCGCTTGCCAGAAACGAATGGGAGCACATCCACCGCGTGCTGAGCGATTGTGGCGGCAATATTAGCGAGGCGGCCCGGCGTCTGGGCATCCACCGCCGCAGTTTGCAGCGAAAACTGCGAAAACGAGCCCCCGAAGACCCCGCCGTTCCGGATCCGGAATCTGATCAGGAAACCGCATCTTGAGCGGGAGTCTTTTTTGCCAAAGCCGGTTTCGGCCAACTTGCATCAACACCAAGTCAAAATCGTTTCGTCTGACGTGGTACCAGTGGTCGTGTGCACTGGGTAGCGATTTGTAACTCGCTCGTTCATGTAAAACTTTCTTATCGGGACGATGAAACGCAGCAGCAAGACGCCTTCTTCCCGAGGGAAAATGAGTCCGTTAAGAACAGGAATTGGGCGGCTTAGCGGCTCATCCATCGACCAGCAAGGTTGTACCGTGAACATAGTTCGCGGCATCCGATGCTAAGAAAGCAACGGGCCCCATCGACCGGCAGGGATGCGAATAAGGATGCGTTTACTGTGCACGGGGTCTTCACGCAGGGTTTCCGTGTTGTCGGTCGCAAGGATAGCCGGGTGCGATCGCGATGACATTCACGCCTCTACCAGCCCATTCGTTGGCAGGTGCCATCGTCAGTTGGCCAATTCCACCCTTGCTGGCTGCGTAACCGGCGATCGTGATTCCGCCTTGGAAAGTCAGCAGCGAAGCCGTGAAGAAAATCCTGCCGCTGCCTCGCTGGACCATGTCCTTGCTGAATTCGCGAGCGAGCGCGAACGGAGCGTTCAGGTTCACTTCCATCACCTCGTCCCAATAGTCACCGCAATGCTCGGCTGTCGGTTTGCGAAGGATTGTCCCCGCTGTGTTGACCAGAATGTCGATCGACGGATGATCCGACTTCGCTTGCGTGATGAACTTGTAGACGGCCTGGCGATCCAAAAAAACGGTAGTGAAAAATCGCACTGGTAACCGTGGAACGACCTGCCCAGCGCGGTCATATCCTTGTCGACGTCACTGACGCTGGTTTCTAGCAAAGCCGAGACGCCGATGATATCAGCGCCGGATACGGCTAAGCCAAGCGCCATGCCTTTGCCAATGCCACGTCGGCGCCCAGTCACCAAAGCGGTCTTTCCAGAATGACTGATTAGATAACGTCCTGATTATTGCGCTCATTTGAGAGCCAGCCCTGGCT